>ERZ511473.568-NODE-568-length-54075-cov-28.143302_pt1 | contig 54075 bp, 43 predicted proteins | sample MGYA00374947_ERZ511473 | MGnify/ENA primary metagenome ERZ511473 (study PRJEB26303, sample SAMN06343854) | sediment metagenome | isolation source: hot spring sediment | place: Canada: British Columbia | collected 2012-09-26 ... | reverse complement strand
GCTGATGCTACGTGAACGCGCACCTACTTGTGGTTTGCGATTTTCCTTGCATGTGCGTCGTCGAGCCACGGCGGGCTGACGCCGCTCCTGTTCCCGGGCGCGATGGCAGCGTGCGAATGTCTGGTGAATCGTTGTTGCGGGGTCGCTACCGCAACCACGGCGGGCTGACACCCGCCGCTCCTCGTGCATGTGCGTTTGTGCATCGCAAAAGTCGCAATTGCGTCGACCGGCGAACGGGCACGACCAAGAGCGGGGGGCGTAAGCCCCGCGTAGTTGCAAGGACGCGATTGCAACGGCGTGCGCCAACGCACCGGCGACAGTCTGCCGAACAATTGCGGAAGCGCCTTTGCAAGTGCGTCAGCGCAACACACGGCGGGCTGACGTCCGCCGCTGCTGTTCCCGGGCGCGATGGCAGCGTGCGAATGTCTGGTGGATCGTCGTTGCGGGGTCGCTACCGCAACACACGGCGGGCTCACACCCGCCGCTCCTGATGCTGCGTGAATGTGCACCCACTTGCGGTTTGCGATTTTCCTTGCATGTGCGTCGTCGAGCCACGGCGGGCTCACACCCGCCGCTCCTGGCGGACGTCCTTCCCTGGACGGTGAAAAAGCGACTTTTGCGATGCACGAACGCCGGCACGACCAAGAGCGGGGGGCGTAAGCCCCCCGTGGATCACGGGAACGCGCTCGCAAGGACGATGCTCCATATGCGGGAGACTGCCGACCGTGCATCGGCGGACCGCATCGCAATCGCGGTAGCCGCAACCACGGTGGGCTGACGCACGACGCTGCTGATGCTACGTGAACGCGCACCTACTTGTGGTTTGCGATTTTCCTTGCATGTGCGTCGTCGAGCCACGGCGGGCTTACGCCCGCCGCTGCTGTTCCCGGGCGCGATGGTAGCGTGCGAATGTCTGGTGGATCGTCGTTGCGGAGTCGCTACCGCAACCTCGGCGGTCTGACGCCCGCCGCTGCTGATGCTGCGTGAATGTGCACCCACTTGCGGTTTGCGATTTTCCTTGCATGTGCGTCGTCGAGCCACGGCGGGCTTACACGCGCCGCTCCTGTGCATGTCCGTTTGTGCATCGCAAAAGTCGCAATTCCGTCGGCGCGACCAAGAGCGGGGGGCGTAAGCCCCCCGTGGATCACGGTAACGTGCTCGCAATGACGATGCTCCATATGCGGGAGACTGCCGACGCTGCATCGGCGAACCGCATCGCAATCGCGGTAGCCGCAATCACGGCGGTCTGACGCCCGCCGCTCTTGGTGGACGTCCTTCCCTGGACGGTGAAAAAGCGACTTTTGCGATGCACGAACGCCGCCACGACCAAGAGCGGGGGCGTAAGCTCCCCGTAATTACACGAACGCGATTGCAACGGCGTGCGCCAACGCACCGGCGACAGTCTGCCGAACAATTGGGGAGGCGCGTGTGCAAGTACGTCTCCAGAACCACGGCGGGCTGACGCCCGCCGCTCCTGTGCATGTGCGTTTGTACATCGTGAAAGTCGCAATTTCTTCGGCGGGCGAACGGCGCCTGAACAAGAGCGGGGGGGGCGTAAGCCCCCCGTGGTTCGGAAACCGCGCCTGCCAGGAAGATTCCGCACACGTTCGCACAGCACCACCGGACACGCGGGACCAAGACCGGGGGCGTGAGTCCCCCGTGGTTCCACGAGCGCGATTGCAACGGCGTGCGCCAACGCACCGGCGACAGTCTGCCGAACAATTGCGGAAGCGCGTGTGCAAGTACGTCTCCAGAACCACGGTGGGCTGACGCCCGCCGCTCCTGATACTGCGTGAATGTTTGCCGAAGAAATTGCGACTTTTGCGGTACACGAACGCCGGCACGACCAAGAGCGGGGGGCGTAAGCCCCCGTGGATCACGGTAACGCGCTGGCAATGACGATGCCCCATATGCGAGAGGCTGCCGACGCTGCACCGGCGAACCGCATCGCAATCACGGTAGCCGCAGCCACGGCAGGCTGACGCCCGCCGGTCCTGTTCCCGGGCGCGATGACGAGGTGCGAATGTCTGGTGAATCGTCGTTGCAGAGTCGCTACCGCAATCAGGGCGGGCTGACGCCCGCCGCTCCTGATGCTGCGTGAACGTTTGCCGACACAATTGCGACTTTTGCGGTGCACAAACGCTGGAGCGACCAAGAGCGGGGGGCGTAAGCTCCCCGTAATTACACGATCGCGGTTGCAACGGCGTGCGCCAACGCACCGGTCGGCAGTCTGCCGAACGATTGCGGAAGCGCGTGTGCAAGTACGTCTCCAGAACCACGGCGGGCTGATGCCCGCCGCTCCTGATCCCGGGCGCGATGGCGAGGTGCGAATGTCTGGTGAATCGTTGTTGCGGAGTCGCTACCGCAACACACGGCGGGCTTACACGCGCCGCTGCTAGTGCTGTGTGAACGCGCGCCTACTTGCGGTTTGCGATTTTCCTTGCGTGTGCGTCCTCGAGCCACGGCGGGCTGACGTGTGCCGCTCCTGTTCCCGGGCGCGATGGTAGCGTGCGAATGTCTGGTGGATCGTCGTTGCGGAGTCGCTTCCGCAACACACGGTGGCCTGACACCCGCCGCTCCTCGTGTGCGACGAGCGCTGGGGGCTGTGTTCTGGCTAGTGCGCTGGCGATGCTAGCCGCGGATGATTGTCTGGCCGCCGGCATGAATGGTTGCGGGACTGGCGACGATATCGGCGGCAACGAGGGCGAGGGCGAAGGCGATGGCGAGATCATCGGCCTGACCTGCGGGAGCGCGGAGTGTGGTGCCTTCGATGCTGGCGAGTTGCTCGAAAGTGCGACGATGGTGCAAGCGACACTGCTGCTGGCGCAAACGTTCCGCCAGGCGCGTCCAGAGTGCGGCTTTGCTAGCGGTCGTGGTCAGCCAACCGGGGCGGCCATCCAGACCCGGCAACAGCGGTGGTAACAGCGAGCCGGGTGCCAATTGGCTGGCTTGTTCCATCCACCAGAGCAACACGGCATGACCGTGCTGATTGCGTTCGACCAGAACAGGAGCCTGGCCATACAGTTTCGCCAGATGGGCCAGGCGTTCGGCAAAGACAGCCGGTTCGGCCCGGCCAGCAAGGACGGCGACTTCCTCATTCGTGGGGAGTTCCAGCACGACTGCGGCGGATTCATCGCTCTGGGGATTGCCCTCGGCCGGGTCGGCACCGATAACGTATCGGCGCTGAGGTAGCGGCCAGCGATAAACCGTCAATAGCGAGCCAAAATCGTCGCAGAACGGCGCCCGGTCGCCCTGGCTGGCATCGAGGGAAATCGGCGGCAGTTCCTGGTAACAGGCCAGCAGCCATTCCAGTGGGAAACGTTTTTCGCGCTGGCGTGGTGCCAGGGCCTCCGCATCGCTGGCCGGGTATTGTTCGTACAGTTCATCCAACGAGCTGGTGCGGGCGAGAATATCGCGCCGGATTGCCGCATACCAGGCCTGGTCCCGATCCGGTCGCGCCTGCCAGGGGAGAAAAATCGCGTGCCAGTCGGTTCGGCCCGTGCGGGCTTCCTGGTAAAGGCGCTGGAAAGTGCTGTGCTCCTGGGACTTGTTGACGCGGGACAGCACCACGATTTGCCCACCGGCATCAATGGTCGGTTTGACACTGCGCAGCAACCGGTCGAGGTCGGGGACGAGGTCGGCTTCGTCGAGAATGGCCAGGGTCGCCGTGTAGCTGTCCCCGGCATTGCTGGGAAACGCCCGGGCGACGGAACCGTTGGCCAGCATCCAGCAGTCGCGCGCCTCGCGCACCGCTTCCGGCAATTGCATCCAGAGAGGAAGTCGGCGAAACATCCCCCGCAGCCGTTCTTCACCGAGCAGGTATTCCGCTTCTTCCTGCCGCCGGGAAAAGATCAGCACCGTCGCTGACGGATGAAAGAGCATCCGCCACAAGGCATATCCAAGCACCAGCCAGGACAGCCCCAGTTGCCGTGCCTTCAGAATCACGATCTGCCGGTAACGGAGCAAATCGCTGGCCACCTGCCATTGCGCCGGCCAGAGGCGAAACCGCAGCCAGTCCCGCTGTACGGCATCGTAAATCCAGGCGTGCTCGCACAGAAAATAGTGCAGCGATTGGCGACATTTCCGTGTTTCTGCCAGGATGCGTTGCTTCATGGGCACCGCCCGATAGTAGTCGCAAGAGCGGCGGGCGTAAGCCCCCGTGCTGTGCGATAATCGCGTTGGCAGGCGAATGCGTCTTCCGACGATGAACGCACGCCGTCAGGAGCGGCGAGCGTGAGCAAAGGGCGAGTAGCGAATCCAGGAGCGGCGAGTGTAAGCCCGCTGTGGACCGCAGCAGCGACTGACGTCATTCCGCGGTGGCCGGAGGCTGATTCCGACGCAGCCAGGATTCGAGCTGTCGGTCGGCGGTCAGAGCCTGCTTTAAGGTCAGGGTAGGCAGTTTCAAGCGCTGTTCTTCTCGCCGCCAGTGCCGCAACAAGCGTTCCCGCTGCCCCAGCAGTTTCAGCAATCGGTCGAGCACGGGCAAATCCCCCTGGACAGCCTGCCGCCAGAGACTGCGAATCAGGCGATCCAGTCGGGATAACTCCAGCCGTTGCAACAGTACCAGTCCTTCCTGCGGTGCCAGTTTCAGAGCCTGTCGCAACAGTTTCCAGACCTGCCAGTTCGAGTCCAGGCCGAGCAACTGGCAAATCTCAGGGTAACCGCATCCGGCCAGGCGCAATTCGAGCACCTGCCGCGCCAGCTGACTGCGATCGCCGGTCGCCCCGCTGGACGTGGCCGCTGGACCGATCGGCGAGGCACGCGGAGTCACCTCTTTGGCAGAGGGATTGTCAGGGCGCTGCTGGAGCTTGCGTGGCGGGCGTTTGGCCATGGTGCTTCTCCTGCTGCCAGGCTGGGCCGACATACAGAAACGTCGCCGTCAATCGTCCGGCACTGTGCGTGGACCAGCGAGCGGCGTGAGCATGACCGAAGCGGAGCAACTTCCAGACTCGGCTGCGCGCACGGTGGCGGATCATCGCCGGATGACTCGTGATCGAGTAAAAACGCCGACCCTGCGCTTTCAACCATCCGCCCAGCCATTCGCTCACGGCGTTGCCAATGCCCAGTCCCTGAAAATCCGGCAGGACGACGGTGCGATGTTCCCGGCAAGCGCCCGCCACTCCGTACATCGGCAGGTAACTGGTGAAAGCGACGGCTTCTTTTTCCCAGCAGGCAACGAAGCAGCGGGCCGAGCGGTGGATCTCCGTGCTCAGATAATGATGCGGGCTAAACACGCCCCAGAGGTCGCGATGGGCGGCGTGGATGGTGAGACGGACTGGTGGGCGACCCCGGCTGGAGCGACGAAAAAATTGCCGACTCCAGGTATCGTAAATCCAATCGGGATCGAGCCAGGGGATGATATCGCGATGGCAAGTCAGGGCGACCAGTTTCGGTCGGCCACGGCGACGCAAGGCCCGGGCCACACTGGCACAACATACCCGCGCCGCTCGACGATCTACCAGACTGCTGAACTCGTCCAGCACCACCACGGGTTTATCTTCGAGCAAAGCCCGCGCCAGGTCGCAGCGAAATTGTTGACCCGCAGAAAGTTCGCGGTAACGCTTCAGCCAGTGCGGCGGCGAGGAAAAACCCACCGCCGATAATGCCTGAACAATTTCGCGGACGCTGTAATGCGGAGGAAAAGCATCCACGATGGCGGCATTGTCCGGCCAGTCGTAACCGGACACATAAGCCTCCTCGCCAAACAGTGCCCGCCCCAGGCTGGTTTTTCCCGATCCCGATGGCCCGACAATCAGCCCGATTTGCCAGGAGAGATTCTCCAGGGGCAAGTCCGCGGCGAATTCCTCGACCCATTCTTCGCGTGCGGGCAAATCAAACATGCCCTGCACCTGGGCCACGCGAAAACTGGCTAGCACAAGACTGCGATGGCATACCCGTACCTGCATGGGCGACCTCCCGTTTCAGAAAGCCAGCACTCGACACCGCCAACCTTCGGCACGCAGACGCTCATAAAGCTGGCGTTGCGTCGGTTCATCGGGACATTCGACAATCACCTCGAAGCGTGCTGCGGGCAGGTTGGCCACCGGCCGGGCCGCTTCCGCCGCGGTCAGGATGTCCGGTGTCAAAGGAAGTTCGTGTTGCCGAGCATACGCCGTCAACGCCTCCGCCAAGGCCGCATCCGGCTCACCCAGCGTACTTAGCAATTCCTGCCAGCCTTGCTGATCCGCCTCCGCCAGGGCCGAAAGCGGGTCGAGCAACGCGAGAATTTTGCGTTCCTGCTCTTGCGACCAAGAACCGACCAGGACGGGCACCTTCTGTCCGCTGGCCAGCTCCTTCCGCAGATGTCCGTCGAGCAGCCGTCCAGTGCGTTCGTTGTACAGCAAAGCCCCGGCCCAGCCGACCTCTCGCAGCAGATGCGCCAGCGCCTGTCGTTGCCGCGACGGATGGCGACGCCAGTTCTCCGGATGGGGCGTCAGCCGATCTGCTTCCCACCACTCCAGCCGTAAGTCCCGCGGCGGTGCCACCGACTCGGCAGAACAGCAGCCCGACGGTTGCCCAAGATGCTCGCCCGGCGGTATGGAATCCCCGGTGCGATCAGCGGGATGGCCCATGCTCGGCTCAGCCTCGATGGTCTGGGCCGGCGACCCCGGAAGGGCCGGTTCCGCTCCCTTCTTTTCCGGGTGGACTTCTCTCATCGCGATATCTCCTGGGGGTTCGGGTGGGGAATTGGCTAAGTGGTCTTTTGTACACTTGACGATAATATGCCACAAGCCCCGTGGACGCGTCAAGACCAATTTAGGGAAATAACATCTTCCCGCAGGCACGACCTGTGTCGTCCTGCCGATAACCACCGCGACTATCCGAACTGTTGCGTACGGGGCAAGGTTCGGGAGTTGCCCGCACCGCAAGCGCCACCGCGTGCAACAACCGATGCGACCAGGGTAGATTCGCAACCGAACCCAGCCGAACTGCTCGCTTTCGCGGGTTCGGCGGCTACTTCATCATGCCGCGACGGCGAGCCAGGTCGAAGAGGAACTGATACCGTTCCTGGATACGCAAATCGCGCTTTTCTTCGGCGCGGTTCATTTCGTCGCGTGCCTCGCCGAGCTCCCGTTCCAGCTCTTCGATGCGCAGGCGTAACAATTCCATGTCGACTTCCACGAGTCGTTTGGCGGCATCGCGTAACTCGGCCTGCAAATTCGGCTTTTCCACGGTGTTGCTGGTGCTCAGTCGCGCCACCAGCACCAGGGCCCGACTTTCGGTCTTCCAACGTTCCAGCTCGAGTTGATAGCGACGTTCGTCATGGGCCCGCAGTTCGGTCAGCGCTTCGCAGAATTGGAAGATTTCGCAAATCTCCTGCTGATACCGTTTCCAGTCGGAACGCCGAACCCGCTCCAAGAGCGGTAGCAAATCGGGATAATTCCGCCGCACAAACGTCAACGCCGCCGCTTCCCGCTCCTCGGTAAATATGGGCAGTTGCGGTTCTGCCGCGGACGATACCGCTGGCTGACCCGCAAGCAGTCCGGAGATCAGGCAGGCACAGGCCAGCAGCGCGTGGACAACAGCCCCACCTGGCCGCCGTCGCCATTGGTCCCGAACCCGGCAGGTCTGGCCCACCTCGGTTCGGAGGCCGGACGGCCCTCGTCGGGGATGGGAACCACCGGGATTCGGCCTGCCTGTAGCCCAATCGGGTCGGCCACCGGGCAACGCCCACACCTGCCTCGAGCCATCCGGTTCGACTAGATAGCGCCCGCGCGAATCGGCAAAATCGCTCCCGCTCATGAGCCAACCCCCTCACATGCCCACTGCCTTATTACTTGGACAAGGCCGGCTGAGGAATTCTAAGAGCGGCCCGTGCGCCGGTGGGGCATGCACCGCACGAGCAGCCTTTTTCTGCCCGTTACTGTGCTGCAATTGGTTGACACGCTCGGCCGTGGTCAAATCCGCGTAAGCGACGGCGGCAAGGTCTTCGTTTTCTTCGGCGGCAACCGGAACCAGGCCGGACGTCTCGCCAGGCGCCGCTGGTCCAGCGAACGGTGCAGCGGCAGGCGGGTGAGCGATGCGGCGAAGCTGGTCAAGCCCGGCCAGCAGTGCCAGGGTCGTGACCGCTCCGACGCAGGCAGCCAGGGCCAGACTCCACCATTGCCAACGCGGAACAGTCGCTGCCCGTGTTTCTGCTGGTGTCTGGCGGCGTAACCGTCGCCGCAGCTGGTCCCGCCAACCGACCGGCGGACTGGGCACCAGCCAGCTCGCCGACAGCTTTTCCATGACACGGACCAGGGCCTCGCGGGCTTCCTGGGACTCGGCGAGTTGCCGTTCAAAGATGGCTGTCTCTTCCGCGGTCAGTTCGCCGACTACGTACAGCACCGCTTGCCGCTGCCAGGATTCGCATGCCTGTGGGGTCATGAGGACACTCCGAGGCTAGTGGGGGGTACAGGTTCGGGATAGCCCGGCAGAAAATCCTTGCTGTCAGCGGAGCGGCTCACTGCCGGGATTCGTGTCTCCGGTCGGAGAGTTTTCCGCTAGCCGCAGTATACGTTTCAAGGCCTGATGCCAGCATGCCAGGGCCGTGCCCAAGGGAAATCCCAGCCGGGCTGCGATTTCCCGAAAGCGAAGTCCTTCGAAAAGCCGCATCCAGACCACTTCCCGTTGCCGCTGGGGCAGCTGCGTCAGCCAGCGTTCGACCTGGTCGGTCAGTTCTTGGCTCTGGAGTTGCTGCCAGGGTTCGGGGGTAGAAGCGGGCAGGGGCAGCTCTTCGACGCGACGTTCTGCCGACCCAAAACGCTTCTGCAGCGCTTGCCGACGCCGTTCCAGCATGGCCTGATGGTAGGCCACCGTGAACAGCCAGCCCCGAAAATGATGCCGATCCACTCCGTCGAGCCGACTCAGGGCCGTGTAAAAGGTCTCCTGTAGGACGTCCTCGGCGCGATGCGGATCGCGGAGCAGACCCAGCACGAACAGGTACACGGGTTTTTCGTATCGGCTCAACAAAGTCTCCAGAGCCCATTCGTCGCCGGTACTCCAGCGCTGGAGCAGTTCCGCGTCGCTGACGGGGGCGTCGAGCTGGGGCGTGGTCGGGATCGACTCCGACTCGGCCGACGGCGTCTGCAACCCGGCTTGCACCGCTCCCGTTTCCGACGAGGAGCTGACTTCCGCCTGAGTGGGGCACGGCGGATTTACGCCCTCCACTCCTGTGCGACCAGCGTCTATCTTGTCGGTGCGCGACGCCGACTTTTTATTGTTTCCCGACATACCGCTCGCTCATTTTTAGGGACACGAAACAATTCCGCTTGCTGCACTGGGTCTGGCCCGATCGCAGCTGAGGGAATTCCTGCGGTGGAGTTCCGATGCACAGGGTTTTTGTAGAGGGGACTGGCATCCTCGCCCACTTCTTAGGCAGACACGGCAGAGTTGCGCTTCCGATTCAGGCCAGGCACTAGCCCTGCATGGCTTCACGGTAAGCCGACACCAGCCCATCTATTTCCTCGCGGCGGCGGGTTTCGGTGACGGCGAGGCTGACGGCCTGCCGCAGATCGGGATACCACCTCCCCAACCAGAGTCCGCCCAGGTAACCGCACTGCAGTAACCTCTGCAGGACGCGTTGCGGTTCGGCTGGTAACAGCAGGGTGAACTCTTTGAAAAAGGGTCGGTCGAACGCCAGCCGCACCCCCGGAACTGCGCATAACCGTTCTGCCAGGTAATGGGCTTTGCGGAGACACAGTTCGGCGGTTTCCCGCAAGCCTTGCGGCCCGAGTGCCGCCAGATAAACGGCGGCACGCAAGGCCATTAGCCCCTGGTTGGTGCAGATGTTAGAGGTGGCCTTTTCCCGCCGAATGTGTTGCTCGCGGGTCTGCAAAGTCAACACCCAGCAGCGCTGCGCATGCCGATCCAGTGTCTGACCCACCAGCCTTCCCGGCATCTTGCGGACATAGGCCTGACGACAGGCAAGGATGCCCAGATACGGCCCGCCAAATTGCATGGGAATGCCTAACGCCTGCCCCTCAGCAACAACAATGTCGGCTCCATAATCTCCAGGTCGGCGGAGCAGTCCCAAGCTGATCGGGTCCACGCTCACGACGAAAAGCGCTCCTTGCCGATGCGTGCGCTCGGCCAGCTCTTCCACTTCCTCCAGATGGCCGAAAAAATTCGGGTGCTGCACCAGTACCGCCGCCGTGTCCTCCGTCAACGCCGCGTTGAGCCTGTCCGGGTCGAGAAAGCCCTGGGGGGTCGGCAAGGTGACCAATTCCGGTTCCAGATGGGCCAGATACGAACGCACGGTCTGGCGGTAATGGGGATGGACGCTTTCAGCCATGAGGATGCGACCGTAGCGGCCAGTCACGCTCAGGGCCATCATCGCGGCTTCGGCCAGGGCACTGCCCCCCTCATACAGACTCGCATTGGCCACCTCCATTCCGGTCAACTGGCAGATCAGCGTCTGGTATTCGAAAAACGCCTGCAAACTCCCCTGACTGGCCTCGGCCTGATACGGCGTGTAGGCAGTGTAAAATTCACTGCGACTGGCGATGGCATCCACCACCGCCGGGATAAAATGGTCGTAGCTGCCTCCACCCAGAAAGCAAACCGCTTCCCGACCCACTCGGTTCCTCGCCGCCAGACTGCTGAGATGTTCCGTCAATTCCTGTTCGGTCAGTGCCGGCAAAACCTGAGGCAGACGCTCCAATCGTGCCGCTGGCGGAATGCATGCAAACAATTCGTCCACCGACTCCAATCCCAGCGACGCCAGCATCTCCTGCTGCTGTTGCGGGGTGTTGCCGATGTAGGCCACTTTTGCACTCCCAGATGGTTATATTTCTTTTGCCCGCGCGATTCCTTTCGTGTCCTGTCATTCCCTTCAGCTAAGCTGGTATGAAACGGTGGCACTGTTGACAATGGCCAGGCGGATGCCGCTCCGGATTCCGAACGAACCAATCGCGGTCAGAGATTCCCGCCGGGCTAACGCCCGCCGCTCTTGATGTTGCACGCGCGTCCTCCTTGCGATTGACCATTTCCTTTGCGAGTGCGTTAGTCGAACCACGGCGGGTTGACACCCGCTGCTCTTGGTTGCAGGGCAGACGTTTGCCGGTGAAATTGCGACTTCTGCGATGTACAACCGCACACACAGGAGCGGCAGACGTTCGCCCGCCGTGGGGCGATAACGCACAGGCAAGGGGAATGGCGAGTCGCAAACAGGCGCAGATTCACGCAGCACAAGAGCGGCAGACGTTCGCCTGCCGTGGGGATTGGAAAACCCGCTTGCGAAGCCGATTCGATTTCTGTTCAACGGAGACCACCACAGGAGGGCCGGGACATCAGCCCACGCTGGTGATGACACCGCGACTGCAACCGCCACCCACCGCCCCGGGACCAGGTGGGCGGCGCACCTACATCAGCCCACGGTGGTGATGATACCGCGACTGCAACGGCGTTCGTCGCTGCAGTGTCGGCAGTCCGCCGCGCCTTCGTGGATGCGCTCGCCCGAGTGCGTTACCCGAAGCACGGCTCTTGACGTTGCACGAGCGCGTTTTTCGGGATTGGGCATTCCCTTTGCGAGTGCGTTAGTCGAAGCACGGCGGGCTGACACTCGCCGCTCTTGGTTGCAGGGCAGACGTTTGCCGGTGAAATTGCGACTTCTGCGATGCACAAACGCACACACAGGAGCGGCAGACGTTCGCCCGCCGTGGGTTGGGGAATCGCCGCTGCCGAGACATACCGCCTGCATCCCGAGCGGAAACGTGCCCGGACCAAGAGCGGCAGACGTTCGCCTGCCGTGCGGATTGGAAAACCCGCTTGCGAAGCCGATTCGATTTCTGTTCAACGGAGACCACCGCAGGAGCACCGGGACATCAGCCCACGCTGGTGATGACACCGCGACTGCAACGGCGTTCGCCGCTGCATCGTCGGCAGTCCGCCGCGCCCTCGTGGAAGCGCTTGCGCGAGTGCGTTGCTCGAACCCCGGCGGGCTAACGCCCGCCGCTCTTGATGTTGCACGCGCGTCCTCCTTGCGATTGACCGTTTCCTTTCCGAGTCGGTTGGTCGAACCAGGGCGGCCGTTGTTGTAAGCGCGGCAGCACAACAACCGCGAGGGCTGATGTCCCCGCTCCTGGTACGAGCCTGGCTTGCTTTTTGTGTGCGCCGTTCGCAGCACAACAACCGCGAGGGCTGATGTCCCGGCTCCTGGTACTGCCCAGCCGACGGGGGCAGCGTAGAGAGAGGCCGTGCATGCAATTACGTTGGTTGTCTGGATAGTGAAAGAAGTGCGTGTGGCAATGAATGGCGAGGTTGGCTGGGGGCGCGATTCATTTTGGGGGAACCGCTACGGGCCGAGTGTGGCTGGTGAGCGATTCGTGTATCAGCCAGAGGAGAACGGTCAGGCTTCCCAGCGGTGTACGGGTTCCGGTCGGCCGTTGCGGTGGAGCCAATCGAGCAGAGCGCGAATGCTGCCGGTGGCCAGGGCAATGCAGGTGTCGGCTCCGCCGTAATAGAGGTTGATGGTGTCGCCATCGGGAGCGATCGTGTACCCGCAGGGGAACACCACGTTGTCCACGTCGCCGTAACGCTCGTATTCCTCTTCCGGTCCGAAGACCCAGGAATCGCCGCGAAGTAGGCAGCGTTCCGGAGTTTGCAGGTCAAACAGCGCCAGTCCCAGGCGGTAGAGACAACCGGCAGCAGTGCGTTTGACGCCGTGATAGATAATGAGCCAGCCTTCGGGGGTTTCGATGGGCGGTGGGGACAAACCGATCTTGTTCGCATCCCACCAGGCACCTCGCCGCGCCGGCAGGATCAGCTTGTGGCTGCCCCAGTGCCTTAAGTCGGGCGAATAAGAAATCCAGATGTGGGCACCGATATTGGAAACCGGACGGTGAATCAAGGCCCAGTAATGCCCGATGCGGCGGGGGAAGAGGGCAGCGTCTTTGTCTTCGGGGGGCATAATGTCGCCGAAACGTTCGAAGTGGCGAAAATCTTCGGTCAGTGCCAGGGAGACGCAAGGCCCGCCGGCGGAATAGGCGGTGTACACGACGGCGTATTTGTTCAGTTCGGGGACATAGGTGATGCGTGGGTCTTCGATGCCCCAGAGTTCTTCGGGGAAGTTGTCGGGGTCGGGCATCAGCGTCGGTTGGGGATCAATTTCCCAGCCGTCCACGCCGTTGCGGGATCGCGCCACGCAAAAATGCGACAGACCGCGGCGATCTTCGACGCGGCACAGTAACAGCGTGGTACCGTCGGGCAGGAGCGTGGCCCCCGCGTTGAAGACGGTGTTGATGGGATAAGGCCAATCGGCGGCCGTCAGAATCGGATTTTTCGGATAGCGATAGAAGAGCACTTCATGCTGACTGCGGCGAAAAATGGGGGACATAGCACGGCGGTGGTTGCACAGTGGCGACACTGCACCGGTCGAAGTGCCACCGGGCACTTCTGGTCGGAGACCGGCACCGTTGCGCCGGGCCGCATCAGAATCATAGCGCGCGTCGGCAGCGGCCGAGGCATCGGACTGGCCGAAACCCGCGGCCGTTGGGTCAGCGTGGGGGAAGAGGTCGCCAGCCAGGCGTTGGGAATGGTCCCGCGAGGGCTGGCTGGCATCCTCAGCGCTAGTCTGGGGCGTTCGGATCGGCGGAAATGTGTCTGAACAACGGCTGGCGGGGGCTGACCAGTTCCCTGTCGGCAGCGACGCCTCGTGGGCGGCAAGCGAATCCCCGGCCTCCGACATGGCTTGTCTCTCCGTCATGGCGAGTTCCCTCCGTGGCTAGCGGCAGCGGTCCGAAATCCGCTGCCGGGGACCTTCCTGGTCCCACAGCCGAAACCGATCGCCGATCCACTAGTGCGCAGCCAGGCCGGAATTGTCAATAGGAGCGCGACGACGGGTCCACAGAGTCGCTGGGTTCGAGCGGGAGATCGGGCCAGCGGGGCAGGGCCGATTGGGGCTTTCCTTGCCGCAGGTGCCAGGCCAGACGGGCCAGCATCCAGGCCAGGGTAGATTCCGCCCCTTGATTGCGATTGACGCGTCCGGGTTGCAAACCGTCACAGCAACCACCGGTTTCCGGGTCATAAAGCGGCAGCCCGAGATCATTGCGGCCGAGGAACCATTCCAGCCCCAGCCGTGCCTGCATCCGCCAGGACGACTCCCCAGTCAATTCTTCGGCGGTCAGGCAAGCCAGCACCAGCGCCTGGGCTTCGATCGGTTGCTGATCGAATCGAGCCGGACTCTGGCCCCGACGATACCAGCCCTGGCTGCCGATGGGAGCGAAATACCCGTGTGGCTCGGTTTGCAGCCGCAGCAGCCAGCGCAGCGAATCGAGGGCCAATTGCAGGTAGTCCTGCCGATTCAGTGCAGCCGCGGCCGCCAGCAATCCGTGGGGCAGGACAGCATTGTCGTAGGCGACGATCTCTTCAAACCAGGGCCAATCGGGTCCGGCACAATCGGCGAACTGCTGTACCAGCCGGTCAGCCAGTTCTTCGGCCAGTCGTCGTGCGGCCAGATGGCGTGGGAAGGCCCGCAGATACTCGCGCAAGCCCAGCAAGGTCAGCGCCCAGGCGCGGGGACTGCGGCATGGACCGACACTCGGCAAGGCTTGCTGCCAGAGTTGCCAGGCCGCCTGTCGCCAGTGGCTGCGAGTGGATCGGCCAATGACCGTTCCCAACGCCCATAATGCCCGACCGTGCGCATCTTCCGAATCGTCGCCGTCGTCAAGCCAGCGGCGATCATAACTGAGGAGGTTGCGGAACCGCTGCGTTCGCGCGTCGAATGCCGAGATCAGGAACGCCAGGTAACGCTCGCCGAGTGGGCCTTCTTCACCAGGTTCGCCCCGCCATTCCTCATGCCAGACGCAGGCCACCAGGGCACGGGCGTTATCGTCGGTGGTGTAACCCGATTCGTAAAGGGGCAGACTGTACCGGGCATGCTGGATCAGGCCGGTGGCATCCGTAAGCCGACGCAGATGATCCCAGCGCACTGCCGGCCAATCGCTGTTGCCGCGATCCGAACCGTACCAGGCCGACACAGTTTCGCGTGCGGCCAGCTCGGTTTTTCGCAGTGCCTGGCGACCCCGGCGGAACACCTCGTCGCAGCAATCGAGATACGCTTGTGCCACCCGCGACCAGACCATCTGCCGACCGAATTGATAAGCCCGCTTCCGCAAGGCATGGCGTTCGGCTTCGTTTTGCAACAGACGGAGGATCGCCTCGGCCAGGGCTGGCGGATCGCGGAATGGCACCAGCAGGCCGCGACCCTCGGCGAGCAATTCCTCGGCGTGCCAGTAGGGAGTCGAAATCACCGCTTTGCCCAGCCCGACGCTGTAGGCCAGCGTCCCGGAAGTGATTTGTTCCTGGTTCAAATAAGGCGTGATATAGACATCGCAGGCGCTGAGCCAGCGCAGCAATTCCTCCAGTTCGACGAAACGATCCACGAAGCGGACATGCTCGCTCAGCCCGAGTTGTTCCGTCAGCCGCAGTAACTTTTCTCGATAGGCCTCACCTTCGATACGGCGAACGTTGGGATGGGTGACCCCGAGCACGACATAGCAGACCTGCGGGAATCGCGCGACGACCTGCGGCAGGGCCAGCAGCACATGCTCAATTCCCTTATTGGCCGACAACAGCCCAAACGTCAGCAGCACCAGTTTCCCCTCCAGGCCAAACTGGTCCTTGTAGAAGTTGGGATCCACGAAGGGCCAATCGGGAATCCCGTGGGGAATTACCGCAATTTTATCCTCCGGAATGTGGAAAATCTCCCGCAGCAATTGCCGACCTTTCTGGGTCATAACCACGAGTTTTTCGCAGCGCTGCGCCAGGCGTACCAGAACGCGGCGTTGTTGCGGATCGGCCTGACGCAGAACGGTGTGCAGCGTGGTGATGACCGGAGCGTCGAGTCGGCTCAACAGGTGCAGCAGATGGCTGCCGGCCGGGCCTCCGTAGATGCCATACTCATGCTGCACGCAAACGATATCCACCTCGGCGGCGTTGAGGAAATCGGCGGCCTCCTGGTAGGAGTCGAGCTGTTGCTCGCGGATCTCGTACCGCACGCGCGGCGGGTAAGGATAGTCCGACTCGCCTTCGGTCACTGCAAGGGCAAACACATCGGCCCACGGGGCGGCATGCGCCAGGCTTTCCGCCAAATCCTGCGTAAACGTCGCGATGCCGCATCGTCGCGGCACATACGTCCCCACCAGCGCAATACGCTTCCAGGCCGAGTTCTTCTCTCGGTGCATGTGGACTCCTCCTTGTTCAGCGGTGCTATTGGGCTAGTGGCAAATCCTGAGTACGAGAGTCTCGGCGTCTGGGCAACGAATCACGGAAGGCACGCTCGATGGTTCGCAAAAATGTGCTCGACGATTGGCCGATCACTATCTTAGCCAGGACGAACCGCCCTGGCCAGTGTCGGAAAAATTTTTTCCGGCAGCGCTCTGGACTTTTTCGACCCGCTTCGCTAGACGATCTTGTGGAGCGGCGGGGAAAAGTCCGCCGTGGCTGAAGGACACGGGGCGCTCGGCACGTCGGCGCACCGCAGCGTCCGGATTCACAGGGAGGGCGACGCGGGAACCCCCTGGCTTGATCGGTCAGGATTTTCCGCGCGCCTGCTAGGAAAGGGTCCAACGCACATGACTCACGTCGTCTGCGCACCTTGCTGGGATTGCAAATATACCGATTGCGTCGTTGTCTGCCCGGTGGAGTGCTTCTGGCAGGACGAGATGATGCTGTACATTGACCCGGTGGATTGCATTGACTGCGAGGCTTGTGTGCCGGAGTGCCCCGTGCAGGCGATCTACGCCGAAGCCAACGTGCCCAGCGAATGGCAGGAATACATCCAGCGCAATGCCGAACGCTCTGCCGCGCTGAAAGCCGCCAACGAAGGGCACATCACGCAGAAGCAGGACCCCAAAGAAGGCCCCGAATGTAAGAAAAAGGCCTGACCTCACGCGCTTACCACCAAGAGACAAAGCCAAGACAGAAGACTTGGCGGCGTCGCGCGTGTAGTTTCGTGTCCAAATGGCTTGCTGGCCAGGCGAGTGGTTTCCAGGAGGGGCCTTGGGTGGCCGCTGGCGCATCGGTGGGTCAATGCAACTGCTGGGTAACCAGCCGACCCTGACATGGCGGGCCGAAGTTTACCCACAATTGCCTACGCTCAGCGCTGAGCAGCAAGAAGGCGGCGGTGCTCGGTTGCGTCGCCTGGCCATGCTGACACAGCGATTCGCCGGCGACCGGCTCATGGTCGGCAAAGCCTTGGCGGATCAGCTCCGGGTCGGCGAGATGGACGAATTGGCCTAAGCGTTCGCCCAGACGGTGCTGGCGTGCTTGCGAGGCGGGGCGGTTCGGCCAGGCGTCCAGCGATTGCAACGGCTGGGCCTGATAATGGTTGGCGAAGACCAGCAGCGCTTGGCCGTGTTCGGGCTGAAGTTCCGCGTGCTGTTTCGGGCTGAGTTCCAGAATCCGGGCGTGCCCGGTCGCATCGCACAGGGCCAACGCCAGTCCGGATGCGGAGGGAGTTTGTTTGGCCAACTGCACCGCGACATCGAAATGGGAACGATGCGCCAGATCGCAGCAAATCGCACCGCTGGGCAACCGGGGTTCCGCGGATTGGCAGGCGCGATCCACCCACAAAAACGCCAGGCCCGCTTCATTGATCCCCGCCATGGGAAATCCGCCAGCGGCGGCCAAAACGAAAGCATGCGGCCCATCTTCGGGTTCGCGGTAGAAGAGATGCAAATGTTGACCAAGTTGGCTCGGCACATCCCAGTTCATGGCCAGCCAGCTACCGCAAGGAACCAGCGGTTCTTTCAGGAGGGCGGCCGTGCACCCGCCGACACTGGCTGCCAACCGACCGCTGGCGTGCAGGATTTCCGCCCAATCGTGCCAGGCCGTCAGCTGGATCAATTCCTCCGGGCTGACCTGAGCCGCTTTCGCCAGCGCCTGCCATTCTTCCCAGGCGGCTCCTCCATACCGCTGGAAATCCGCGACCATGCGATGGGCTAACCGCACGAACCGTAACTGCTGGCTACTGCCCAATCCTTGCCGACGCCACCACGTCTTGACCACTTGCAACCGTGCGTGAATCTCTCCTTTGAGCAAGTGGCCGTGCTGCCTTCCCATCTCCGCCGCGCTTCCTCGCAATCGCAGTACCTTCGGCATCATGCGCTTTCCCTCCTGGCGGGTGTACAGGTTTCCTGGCACTGACTCCTGGGATTATTTTGAGCAAACCCGTGCCGCACCGCAAGCCACCGCCGCAATCCATCCTGCCAACGGTATCTGGCGTCAACTCACCGACCCTTGGCCATGCTCGAACCCGAGGCGTTGCAGTTTTTGGCCATTCGCCGCTGAGTGAACCGGTTACGCCTCCTGGCCGGGCGGCGGAGTTTGCGTCGCGCATGGTGGGGTGATGGTCGAGCTTTCAGGCGGTTCCAGAGTGGATGGCGCTGGCAGCATCTGCGCCAATGCGGCGGCGACATCCGGGTAACTTTCAAACAGGCGCGGAGTTGTGCCGCTGGTCGTTACCAGGCGCGTCGTGGTGAAGACCCGCAACACATGTTCGTCGCGAAGTCCGCACAGGGCAATGCGGCCGTTTTGCGAGAGCACCTCCCGCCTTAGCAGGATCAAGGCACGCAACACCGCGCTGGTGACAAACCGCACCTGGGAAAAATCAATAACGACGCCACGCCCGTGGGACTCGTGCCAGGCCTGGAACAGGTCCTGGCGGAGCTGGTCTTCCATCAGGTCGCCGTGCAGTCGTGGCTCGGTGATTTCGACGACCAGGATGCCTTCCTGCAGCGCACAACGGAAGTAGCGGTAAGTGGTGATCATGAAGAAGTCGCCTCGGCCTCAACCTGTCCGAGAGTGATTGTAGTAAGCCAACGCGCGGGCTGCCAGTCAGCGACCCGGCTTAGCGCAAAAAACAAGCCACCCGCCGGGGTCGCAGGTGGCTTCGGGGCCAGGTAAGATGGGGCCTGGCGGGAAGAAGATGGGAAGCACCGGCTTGTCGAGGCCAGCGCGAGCCGATCACGGAAGGGCGGGGAAACCTTCCGATCTTCGCTCGCAGTTCCTGCGGTCGGGGGGGCACCGCAGCAGACGCGGGGAAAGCTGCCTCACCACTTGTGCCGGTGGAAATGCTTCCGCATCTCAATGACCGAAAGACTTGCAGCAGGCCCCGTGCCAATTTTTCGCCATTTCCACGAGCATGGACGTAATCCTCTGGCTGTGCGATAGTTGCAGCGTCCAGCCGAACGGCCAGCGTCCGGGCAGAGGATTCGCACGGATTGTAATTTTTGCAAAACGGCTTTCCGAGCCACGGTAAAACTTGCAAAACCGCTCCAAAACGCATCTCCGGCGCATTGGTATCGAATAGCCAATCGCGAAGGGCGAAGCAGCCAGATAGCAGGACTCTTCGCTCGAACCGATTACCGCCAGCAGGCGAGACGCTGTTCGGCAGCAGCACCCAGACGCAAGCTGGCCAGCGATGCCGACTTGGCACGTTCCAGGCGGGATTCATCCACGGTCGGCAACCAGCGGAAGATATCGGTGGCAGGCTCCGATTGGCCAGCGCTGGCGCTGCTATCGTTCGCCGTCGCGGTCGCAGCAGTGCCAGACTCTGCGGAAGGGGAATCAGCCTGTCGGTCGTCTTTTTTCTCGCCCGTTCCATTCGGGGGGACAACCGGCGGTGCGGAACGTGACTCCAGTACCTTTTGCCATTGCTGTCGCGTCGCCGAAACTTCCAGCTGGCGGAAGACGATCGCCACCACCACCCGGCCGGTGTTGGCCTGGATTTCGCTCCCTTCCACGACGCGCAGGTAGATTTCGTAACGGTACACCGCGAAGCAATCTTTTGGCACGTCCAGGGGTTGTCCGGTCCGATCGCGGGGCGGTTCATGGTCGTGCCGCCAAACGGACTGGCTATAGCGCACCGGGAGGTTGGCTTGCAGCAATTGCGGGCTTTCCCAACTGCGGGCGAAGGTGGCATTATCTTCGTGCATCTGCTCGAGCGGCTTGCTGCTGCCAGTAGCGCTTTGCAAATCGTGCACCACCTGCTCCAACAGCAGGCTGGCCGTTCCCACTTCGCGCAGTTCCAGCACGCCCACGTGGGCTTCCAGTACCGGCAAGCTCGCCGTTGGCTCCCGGGCCGCGAAATACGCCAGTCGCGACACGATTTCATTCGGCCTTGGTACAGAACTCACTTCCCGAGGCAGACGCAGATAGACGGGCAAACCCGCTTTCGCCAGGGCGATCGGTTCGCCGAGGAGTTGGTCTTCGCCGTCGTACTGCTGCAAGCGCTGACGGGTTTTCTCCGCCCGCTCCTGATACTCGCGAACACCGCAACCGCTGGCAGCCAGCCAGCAAACTCCCAGCATGGCCACACCAGCACACCGTCGCCACCAGTTCGCTTCTGTTTCACGCCGAGACATCATACCGTTACACCTGTTTGTGCACGCAGCCACCCACAAATGCAGTTAGCTGCCTCCAAACGGAAAACAGCACACAGCGTTGCCCCAGCGGCTAGTCTGGCGACGTCTCTTTCCGGTTCTTTTTCGATCACCGGCGGTTCCGGTTCGGGGCCGATGGCTGGTGGTTCCAGCGCCGCTCCGGGACCACCGCATCGCCTGGCCAGCTAACGCCCGCATGCGCAAGCCGCTAGCCTGGCGGTTGCGGAAATTTTGTCACTTTTTCGAGCCGACTCGCGCTTAAACATATTAGCCGTCTGACTAGCTGTCGTGGGTTTCCGAGCACAACACCACGACGCAGAACAGGAGAACCAGACCATGCTACGCACGTCAACTCTCGGTGGGCTGCTGGCAATGTCGCTGTTGTTCGTGGTTGGCCAGATCTCGCTTTTCGCCAACGACGGATTGCTCCTGGCTCAGCGTGGTCTTTACAATGTGGACGATTCCCAGTCCAAGGACCGCAAACAGTGCCCCTACTGCGGCGGCGACCATGAGGGCTATGCCTGCCCGCATCGCCCGCATCCTCCGCTGTTCCTGCACTTCTACGTATACCCGAGCCGGCAACACACATCTCCGCATTATGGGATCCCCAACACCACCCAGGCTCGAGAGCTGCCGGCTCCTGGGCCCCTTGTTACCGAGTCTCGGCATTATGGGATTTCCAATACCACCCACGTAACGTCAACGTCTCGGCCCAATGCTGCAACCGGTACGGGGGCTTCTAAGGCGATCGGTGCAGGTGCCGCGGGCGCAGCAGCAGCCGGCGCCGCCGTACTGTTCCGTCGCAAGAAAAACGACAATGGAGCCCAGGCATAAGCTACACCAACATGCCAGTTTCCATCTAGCCCCGCACATAGCGGCGGCGTCGTATCCCATAGTATGGCTCCTTCCTTTTCGCCAACATGCCAGTTTCCGTCTAGCCCCCACATAGCGGCAGCATCAGCTCACCGTGGTGCGACAACATCCATGTGGTGGAAATCGCGAATCACAAGCCGTCGCGCGTGAGCACAGCTGCAAGAGCGGGGGGTGTAAGCCTCCCGTGGTTCCGGCAACGCTCATGCATTGCAAGACGCTCTATCGGACGGTGGCACTCGCACACGCGAACAAGAGACGGGGCGTAAGCCCCCCGTGGTTACGCTACCGCGATTGCAACGGCGTGCGCCAACACGTCGGTCGGCAGTGTGCCGAACATTTGCGGAGGCGCTTATGCAAGTGCGTCAGCGCGACGCACGGCGGGCTAGCACCCGCCGCTCCTGACGCTGCGAGGGACGAGCGTTTCCGAATATGTACGTAATCGTGCCGGCCATACGATTGGCAACTGCACGACGGGCTGACGGCCGCCGCTCCTGTGTCTGCGTTTGTGCATCGCAAAAGTCGCAATTCCGCCGGCGGGCAAGCGCGCGAACAAGAGCGGGGGACGTAAACCCCCCGTGGATTGTTAGTAACGCACACGCAACAGCGTTCGCCAACACGTCGGCGGGAGTCTGGCGAACAATGGCGGAGGCGACTGTGCGAGTGCGTTTGCCGAACACCACGGCGGGCTGACGCCCGCCGCTCTTGGGCTTACGCACGACGATCATGTGTGAATGTGTGCGGATTGTCCTCGCAGGCACGGCTTCCCAGCCACGGTGGGATGGCGCTCGCCGCTACTGTTTCGTGTGTGCGACTGCCACCGCGCGATAGAGTGTCTTCCGCTGCAAGAGTGTTTCATCTCCTTACGGGGGACTTACGCCCCCCGCTCCTGGTTGAACTTGCGTTCGCTCATCGCAAAAGTCGCAATTCCGCCGGCAAACTTCATGGTGCACAGGAGCGGCATGCGTGATCCGGTCGGCGTTAGGTGTTCCCCGTTGCGATGGAATACCCAACGCGAGACGGTTTGCTGCCGTTGTGCTGAACGACACCTGTACTAATCGTTACAATAGGCCAGTAAACGCAAGAGAGCGAGGGATACATGATGAGCCGTAGTAACCGACACAGTGCTTTAGTGGCGGTAGGCATCCTGCTTTGCGGACTGGCATGGATGTCCGCTCAGGAATTCGGCAAACTGTCCCAACCGACCATTCGCTGGCAGAAGCTGGTGCTGGATCGGAAATTCTGGTCGGAGGGCGTGGCTGTGGCCGATGTCAATCGCGATGGTCGGCCCGATGTCATTGCCGGCGATGTCTGGTACGAGGCACCGGAGTGGAAACGGCACATGTTACGGCCCGTGCAACGCCGCGACAAGGGAAACCCCGAAGCCGGGCACGACCCGCTCAATTACAGTAACAGTTTCGCCTGTTTCGCTGACGACTTCAACGGCGACGGCTGGCCGGATGTGATCATCGTGCCATTTCCTGGCGAAGCGTGTTACTGGTACGAGAACCCGCAAGGGCAGGGGGGTTACTGGAAACCGCACCTGGTCTGGCGCAGCGCCTGCAATGAGACGCCGCAATTCGCTGACCTGTTCGGGGATGGTAAACGGCGGCTGATCATGGCCATTCAGCCAGAAGGGCAAATGTGCTGGTTTGAAGTTCCCAAAGACGCGACGCAACCGTGGATTCCGCATCCGATCAGCGAAAACCAAGCGCCGGGCACGGAACGGTTTTCGCATGGGCTGGGCGTCGGGGATGTCAATGGCGATGGGCGACTTGATGTAATCGTTACCGCGGGTTGGTGGGAACAGCCGCCGGAAGGCCCACGGTATTCGCGACCGTGGAAGTTTCACCCGGCCAAACTGGGCGGACCGTGCGCCGACATGGTCGTTTACGACGTGGACGGCGATGGCTGGAATGATGTGATCAGCAGCTCCGCCCACGGTCGCGGCATCTGGTGGCACAGGCAGTTGCCGGACTCCCAGGGTAGCCGATTTGAACAGCACGACATCTTCACGGGTTTCACACAAAGCCATGCCATCGTCTTCGCGGACATCAACGGCGACGGCCGGCCTGACATCGTGACTGGCAAACGCTGGTGGGCACATGGCCCGACCGGCGACAAAGATCCGCTCGATCCGCAGGAACCGAATCGCCCAGCGGTGCTATACTGGTTTGAGATAGTGCGGCCCACGACTGAGAGCAACAAGTCCGGCGAAGGCGCGAAAGCACGGCCGCGATTTATCCCTCACCTGGTGGATGATGATTCGGGGATAGGCACGCAATTCGTCGTGGCCGACATGAATGGCGACCGCCTGCCCGACATCGTCGTCGCCAACAAGAAAGGCGTGTTCATTTTCCTTCAAAAGCGGGAACCGTAATCTGACACAGTCGTCCAAAGGATTGGCAACCATGCTTGACCCCGAATTGCTGAAGATTCTCGTCTGCCCGCTGGGTAAGGCGGAATTGCGCCTAGAAAAGAACTGCCTGGTTTGCACGCGTTGCGGGCCGCGTTTTGCTATCAGCCGCGAAGGCTATCCCAACATGTTGATCGAGGAAGCGGAATTGCCGCCCGGCATTGAGCGAGTCGAGGATTTACCCTGCTACCGCGAAACCTTGCGTAGCCAACAACCGACGTAAGCCGACCAGCAGAACCAAACCAGGATTGCCAGGAGTCGCGATATGGTAAGTCGCTGGATTACGCTCAGCCTCGTGGGCACGGTGGTTTTTGCTCTGGCGCTGGCCGAGCAGGCTCAGGAGCAGAAGGAAAAGCCTGCGACGCTGAAAATTGTCAACATGGAGCGGCTGAATACTGAGGCGGATGAATGCTATCCGAGCATGGGGCAGGAAGGCTTGACCTTCTTTTTCTGCCGCCGTTTTCCGCAAGGGGACTGGGACATTTACCAGGCGACGCGCCCGGCTCTGCGCGGGGCATTTACCAATCCGCAACCGGTCGTGGAAGTCAACAGCAAAGCCGATGACATCAGCCCCATCGCCTTGCGGGATGGGCCGGGACAGTATCTATATTTCGCCTCCAAACGCGGAGGTGGCAGCTTCGACATTTATTTCACCCGTCGCTTGCGGTTGAGCGAGCCATTTCAGAAAGCGGCCATCGCGCCGTTACCGCCGAACGTTGACGCGCCCGATGATGAAGCCGATCCCTGGATTATGCCGAGCCTGCGGGAGATGTATTTCAGTCGGCGTGGTGCCAATGGCTGGGGCATTTGCCTGGCGACCGCGGCCCAGCCACGCAATTTCGACAAAGTACAAACATTGCCGTTCCAGGGCGGATTTGCCCATCCCACGCTAACGTCGGATGGTCGGCTGATGTTTCTGCAGGGCAAGCTTCCGGATGGCCGATGGGGCTTGTTCTACGCCCGCCGCAGTACCGCCGGTCAATGGAGCACGCCTACGCCTATTGACGAACTGAACGACCATCCCGGCAAAGAGGGGACACTCGCACCGTCCCTGAGCTGGGATGGCATGTATTTGTTCTTCGCGTCGGATCGGCCGGGCGGTAAAGGCGGGCTGGATTTGTACTGGGTCGAAGTGAAACAGCTCCCGCTCAAGTAGCACGATCTCATGCGGCGGTCCTCGGCCACTCTCGGATGCGCTGGCTGCGAACCTCGGCCAGGGCGAAACCTCCAAGAGCTAACCACTGAGACACCAAGAAAGGTTCTGGTCGCAAGTGGAATCGCCCCGCGGAAATGGTGAAGGCGATCGAAGGTAAGGCAATGCGAATGAGCGCGGACTAACTTTCCTGAGCGTAACGGTGAGCGAGCTCTACGAGCGTGCGCACGCCGAAACCCGTACCGCCAGCATCACGGGTTGGACCATCGTCAGCGGCCCAGGCGGGCCCCGCAATATCCAGATGTGCCCAGGGTTTATCAGCGACAAAATGTTCCAGAAACTTAGCCGCCGTGATCGCTCCCGCGTAGCGACCACCGACATTCTTGACGTCGGCGACGTGGCTGCGCAAGAGCTCCGCATACTCCTTGAACATGGGCAATGGCCAGACCTGTTCGCCCGCCGCACTTGCCGATTGTCGCACACGTTCCGCCCAGGGTTCGTTATTGCTCATCAGCCCGGCGACCTCTGTTCCCAGCGCCACCATGCACGCTCCAGTTAATGTCGCCAGATCGAGCAGATGAGCGGCGTTTTGTTCGACGGCATAGCATAAAATGTCGGCGAGGATCAGACGCCCTTCCGCGTCGGTGTTGAGAATCTCTACGGTCTTACCGTTACGTGCTTTGAGCACGTCGCCCAGCTTGAGTGCCTGGCCGCTGGGCATGTTTTCTACCAGAGCGAGCAATCCCAAAACGTTGACGGGCAGGCGGAGTTCGGCGATCGCCTGCACCGCTGCCAGCACCGCAGCTGCGCCGGCCATGTCACCCTTCATGTCCTGCATTTGCTCATTGGTCTTCAGCGACAGGCCACCGCTGTCGAACGTGACGCCTTTGCCCAGTAGTGCCAGGGTTGGCTTGTCACCAGCGTGTCGGTAGCGGAGGATCACGACTCGCGGTGGTCGGGCCGACCCTTGAGCTACGCCGAGCAAACAGCCCATGCGTTCGGCCAACAATTGTTTTTCGTCCCAGATGGTACATTCCACGCCAGCCGATTGGCTGACCAGTTCCGCCCGCCGCGCAAACGTTTCCGGATACAGATCGCACGGCGGTTCGTTGACCAGATCACGGGCCAATTGAATGGCTCGCCCTTCAACCTCGGCCCGACGGGTGGCCGATTCGAGTTGCTCCTGCGGTGCTGAAACCGGCGCCACCAGCACAGTTTCATCCGGCGGTTGACGGTCCGGCTGAGCCTGGCGAATTCCCGGCCCGCGATAGGCGGCATATAGTCCCGTCCCCAGGCCGAGGATCATATCCCACCAGTTCAAACGGCCGGTAGGTTCCGGAACGGCCAAGGCAATGCGGGCATGCTTCCGGCTGGCAACAAATTTCCCGGCAGCGAAACCGGCACGATATAGCGAGCGGCGGTCTACTTCCTCGCCCTTGCCCAGACCCAGCAGCAACAAACGGTTGGCCGAGGCATACGGCCCAGCAACGAGAGGCAAAATCTCCGCCAATTTTCCTCGCAAATCTCCACTTTCACGCAGGCGCGTTACCAAGCCCCCAGTGATCTCGTTGATTTCCTGGGCCGCGCTCGTCAGGCCATTCTCCAGCACCGGTACGATTAGCCAGTCCGCCTCTATTGGTCGCAGCGATCCGGTGACACAAGTCCAGTGCATGGTGGCTTTCCCGGATGTGCAATAGCGCCATGGGACTTTCGGCAGCCTAGTCCGTCAGTATGCTGAGATAGCCGCAGCAACCTTTTTATACGGTACTGCGGAAGATTCCAGCAACGCAAAATAACCGAGCGCCCGCAAATGTCGGCCTGTTCACCAAGCGATCGAATCCTGGATGACTCGCAGATGCCCGGCAAGGCAGGGTAGGTGCCGGCCATCAGCGTCCGGCAGGTTTGCTCAGCTGGTCGTCGAATTTGAGCAATTCCTCGACATCGCGCACGCGGTTGGGGTCTTCCTTACGCCGCTCGGCCAGGAACGCTCGAGCCAGTTCCGCCGGTTTCCCCTGAGCGTGCTGGGCGCAACTCAAAGCATAGCGCAAAATCGCTCGCTGACAAATCGGCACACTGTGCGATGGCCGGGAATACAGGCCGAAAATCTGCTCGGCGAACTCCCACCGCTGCCACTTGCGCAAATCTTCGATCACCAGGTCGGCAATGTCGCCTTGCCGCAATAATTTTGCAGCGCTGGCCAGCAATTGTTCCTGTTTCACGCCCGGAGCCGGATTATCCCACAAGTAGCGCACCGCCCGAAGCGCGGCATAGCGGCGGGTAAAGTCCTCCTTGTCGTTGTCCAGGATGTGGTCAATAGCTTTCAGTCCTTCCTCAGGCCGCAACAACGTCAATCCTGTCAGCACGCCATCCAGGCCGCTGACGATATCGCGGTCACGTTCTCGTATCAACTCCAGGAGCACGTCGGCATCCTTCGGTTCGCCGCACAGTCCGAGCAGAAACGCGTAAAAACCATAGCGCAAAGCGGGAGTTTCTTTACTCCGCAGCCAGCCAACGAGTTTGCGACGCACATACTCACGATTGCTAATCCGTACCCATTCCAAGATATCGGCGAGATTGGTGTTACCGAATTCCTTATAGGCATCCGTGTTGATTTCCAGATCGGGATGGTCGAGGTAATCGAAAAAGACCAGGAGTCGCTGTGGCTGCTTGGCGTCTTTGACCTGCAGCGCTTTTTGCAAGTACTCCACCAGCGCTTTATCCTTGACCGGAATGCCGCGGAACGGATCGAGCCGGCCCATGAAAACGTCGAAAAACACGATGAAACGCAAGTCCTCCTGGTTGCCAGTCGGCACGTAGCGGGGCAGGGTAATTATCTTTTTGTCCTTGAGGTAGTCATGCGGCTTGATCACGGTTTCGATGATCAGGTCAGTGGTGCCGGTGCCTTCCTGGACGTTGAGCAAGCGAGCGTTGGTAAGTTTGCCGTGCACAACAAAACTGGCTTGCTCGACTTCCTTCGAAAGGGTAACTCCCTGGGCGCTGCAGAACGGACAGGCACGTACAGTACTCTGCTCGGCCAGCGTCCAGCCGAGCGTCGCCAATATCCAGAAAGCCATCCTGCGGAACATTTGGTTTCCTCCATTATCACCAGTCATGCGGGCGAACAGTCATTCGCCCCTGCCGATAGAGGCGGGCTAGTCACTGGATATAGAACTGTGCCGGCGGCGGCACGGGGGCCTTTTCAACTTTGTAAGTATGGACGACCGCTTTCCAGGTCCCATCGGGCAAGTTGACGAAATCGAGTCTTCCCTGAACACGGATCCAGTCGCCGGGCTGTAACCCGCTGAGCGATCGGCGTGAGACGGCGAAGACCGAAATTGGCCGCGAATCGTTGGCGCAGCAGGCCATCCGCAGCCTGACCACTGCGAATTGATTGGGGCGTCGCGGCACGGGCTGATAGAGTCCCTCGAGTTCCACGCGGCGAAATTGCTTCCATTGTTCTCGCTGCGCCGGCATGTATGCCACCTGGTCCAGCTGAGCGACGTCCGTGCGTCGGATAACCGATTCCGGCACCTCGCTGTGCTCCTCCAGGTAATCGAGGGCTTTTTCCAGGCTCGCAGGTACATCGAAAGCGCGGTACTGACACAAGGCAGCCGCCACACTCCGGCCGAGCGGCTCCTGACTGAAACTCCACAAGCCGAATCCCACCAGGACATCCCCCGGCGTAGCCACACCGCCGCTGATCCCTTCGGTCTGAATTCGGCTTTTGCTGCGTTCAAAGGCACGCAGCATTTCATCCCACGGCAATGGTAACAGCACGATCAGCACCGGTGCCAGCAGCACAAAGAAACGCCAGGGCGACCAATCGTGTTCGTGGTCGTGGTCATGGTGGTCGGCGTGCGTGTGCTCGGAGGCCGAGACCGTTGCCAATTTTGTTTCCTCTTCTCGCAAAGCGGCCAGTTCCGAAACCGGCAGGCAACAGCATTCCCCATGCTCGTGTTCCAGCAAATGCACGTGGCCACGGTGGCGCGACTGACGGGTTGTCCAGAAAACCCAGCCCGCACGCAGCAGCACCAACCCGGCCAGGACGATGCCTGAATACAAAATCATCTGCTGAATCCAGGGCACCACTGTGCTGATCGGAGTCCGTTCACCATTGGCCGCCCGCCAGTAATCAAACACCATCGTTGCTGCATAGATCAGGCCTACTCCCAGCATCCACAATTGTTCGGTCAAATAGCGTCTGCTGGACATATTTCGCCTCCGTCAGCAACAAACCTTCTGTTAGGATTGTATCGTAGTAGCAAGGAATTAGGCGAAGCTCCTGGCCAGCCGTCGGCTCGCCGCTTTCGATCCGCGCCGTGAAGTCGTGAGCGGACACCACGTGCCTAGCCGAGCCAGCGTTTTGCGGCGTCACCGGTCGAATCACCCGCTCAGGTGGCTGCTACCACTGCTCAGCAAAGTCGTAACCAAACTGCGCACCAGGGGGTCGCAATAATGCGTAGCCAGCGACAGAATGGCGACGCTCAACACGACGCTGCCGATGATTGTCCAGATCAGCCTTGGCCGGAAGACTCGGGTGTACATCAGATATAGCTTGAGGTCCAGCATCGGGCCGAGGACTAAAAACGCGAGTTTACCGCCCAAGGGAATGGCAATGAGGTTGGCGGCGACGAACGCATCGGCCTCGCTGCACAGGCAAAGCAGCACGGCCAGCAGCATCATGGCCGGCACCGCCAGGGCAGGGGAGTTCTTCAGGGCCGGAGCATAGCTGATCAAATCGGCACTTTGCACGATCGCTGCCAACGTTGCTCCGAGAATTAGAAAACACGTGATTTCGAGGAAGTCGTGGATAGCAATCTCCGCGATATTGACGAGACGCACGTACCAGGGCAAGCGGAGCCGGGCAGGAGAGGATGCCAGTGCACTCTCCTCGCGCAGGTTGGAAGCAGGTGTGGTCTTGTCCTCCACTGCCGCCGGCGGATCATCCGAGGCAGAGTTGCCTGTCTGGTGGCTATGCCGATGCAAGTCCAGGCCGCGTATTGGCCGTAACAGCGCTTCCAGTCCATAACGGCGATCGGCCCACTGCACGACATGGGCAACGGCGAACGCCGTCAGAAATGACAGGCCGACGCGTAGGCTCACCATTTGCATCGAATTCAAGCCGTCCAGCCCACTGCGATCACCACTGAACGCTGCCCAGGTGCTTGCCATCACCACCGGGTTGATGACGGGCGCGGCCAGCATGTAGGCGACGGCGCAGCTCAGCGGCAACCCTTTGCGCAACAAGCGCCGCATGACCGGCACAATACCGCATTCGCACATCGGGAAAATCAGGCCCAGCAACGCACTTACCGCTACCGCCAAGGTTCGCCGCCGGGGCAACAGTCGCGTGATCGCTCCCTGGGGCAAAAGTTCCTCCAGTGTCCCCGAAATCAACGCTCCCAGGGCGATGAAGGGCAGGGCCTCGAAAAAGATGCTGACGAAAATGACCAGGAATCGCTCCACCGGGTTTTCGGTCACGGCAGGTATAGCTCCCGATTGTGGAATGTTCGGCAGCTGGCGATCCAGGCACGCCGACCAATCTCATGCCTCGCTAGTCGCTACTCGCCACTCACCGTTCACTACTCGCTAGCATTTGGGCTGGTTCTCAGTGGCTGACAGGCACCAGAGGCCGCGCGCCTCGCACCCAGCGTCCGACCAGCATGGAAGTGAAAAATAACACCACGCCGAGGACCACCATGATCCCTCCCGATCCCAGGGCGAGACGCACCTGGCCGATTTCCAGTACCAGCGTATAGCTGAGCCAGGTTCCGCCGGGCCCGGCCAGGAGAGCTACGGCAATCGCAATCCAGAAGTATTGCCGAAGGTTGCGTGCTACGTTCAGCGCCGTCGCCGCAGGAAAAATCAGCATGGCGTTGATCAGCAAGGCACCGACCACTTTGACGCAATAGTTGACCACGAAAGCCAGCAGCACGATGAACAGATACTGCGCCAACCGCACGGAAATCCCACGGGCGTGCGCCAAGCTGGGATTGAAGCTGATGAACACTAGCGGATTGTACAGCCACCACAGGAACAGTCCCAGGCCGACCAGAAGCAAAGTGAAATGCACCAGGTCGATTCCGGAAACGGCCAGCGGTTCGCCGAAAAGAAAGTTCTCGGGGCTGAAGCCGCGAACGCGTGCGGCACTGATGCCTTTGATGAGTACGGCTCCCAGCCCCATAGCGCCGGCAAAAAAGACGCCGATGACCGTGTCATTAGCCAGGGCGGTTTTTTCCCGCACAACGGCAATGCCCAGCCCCACTGCCGCTCCTAACAGTGTCATCATCGTCAAAATTCCTTCTTCGCCGCTGATCCAGCCGAGCAGGTTCATGATCAGACCCAGCGACACGCCAGCAATGGCGCAGTGTGCCAGGGCATCGCTGAAAAACGCCATGCGGTTGCTGATCACCAGGGCGCTGGCAGCCCCGCAAATCAAACTCACGAGCGTCACGCCGAGCAGACCTTTCACCTGAGCGGGATGACTAGCGATCGCTTCCAGACCGTAGCGCGCCTGCGACCAGTCGCGCAAAGCCAGGACGAGATCATCCACGCGCTGGCCCAGCGCAGCCAGCCAGCCCAGGTGTGCACCGAAACAGGTCAGCCCGATGACCACCAGCAGCACTACCAGACTGAGCCAGGCGCGCATTTGCATCATGGCCAGGCCAGGTTTCGATGGGTTAGCCGGTTGCTATTCGCCCGTGCAATTGTGCCGAGAGGCCAGCTACTTCCGTTTGCCGCAAAGCTGGCAACGGGCGTTCGCTTCCTTTATGATACGTCCCAGGAAAGCGAAATGCTCACCGCCCATGCGGGCACATTCCCCATCTGCAGGAGACCCACGCCATGCAGAAGCTGTCGCAATTGCAAGTGTGGATGTTGCTGTCGGCTGGCTTGGCGCTTTGGCCGATGCACAGGGGCTTGCCTGTCGCAGGACAAGCCGGTGCCGATAACCCGACTAAAAGCGCTTTGGAAACCGATCCGCAAGGCTGGAAAGACATTCTGCCCGACAAAAATCTCGACGGCTGGCATCGTGTCCCCGTGCCGGCAGGCAGCAACAAGAATCCCTGGCGGGTGGACGAAGCTCGAAAGGTGCTGGTCTGCGACGGCGTAGGGGTGCACGAAAATCTGCAATACCAGCGCGAACTGGCGAACTTTATCTTTCACGTTGAATGGCGGTTTGTTCCGGTTGAGGGCAAGAAGGGTTACAACAGCGGCGTTTATGTGCGGAATTCGCCGGATGGCAGCATCTGGCATCAGGCCCAGGTGGGCGATCGTAATGTGGGATTCCTCTTCGGCAATACGCTGGTTGGTGGCAAGAAAATGCGGTTTCGCGTCGGTGAGACCAAACCGCAGCGGGGCAAGGCAGCCGGCGAATGGAACGTCTATGAAATCACTTGCCGCGGCAAGGAAATCATCCTCTGGATCAACGGTTACGTCACCGCGCACTGGAAGGATTGCGAGGTGGAGCGTGGCGAGATCGGTCTAGAAGCCGAGGGCTGGCTCATCGAGTTCCGCAATTTGATGCTCAAGGAATTGCCCGGGAAATAACCTAGCCACACACGACGCACTCGTGCACGAGCCGCGCGGCACTTTCGTACATCAGCTGCATGGCGGCTTCAGCGTCTTGAGGCGAAATGACCAGCGGCGGGGCAATGCGCACCACTTTCTTTGCCAACGGCCCGAGCAGGTGGATGCCGGTTGAACCGTCGCCGCGATAGCATTCCAGAACGAAGGCGTTAGCCCAATCGGCAGCACTGCGTCCGGCCCAGTCCCACATCTCCACACCCCAGACCATTCCGCCCGCTTCGCCGCGAACGTACCCGACAAAGGGCAGGTCTTTCAAGCGCAGCAGGCCGGCTTCGATGATCGGCGAAACCTGTCGCACGTTGTCCAGGACCTTGCCCGCGGCGTAACAATCGAGCGTGGCCAGGACCCCGCCACACACCAGCGGGTTGCCGCTATACGTGTCGGAACCTTCGCCATAGTCCAGAGCCGCGAATAGATCCGCCCGGCCGACAGCCACCGCACCGGGCACACCGTTGGCCAGACCTTTGCCCAACACGACGATGTCCGGCTCCAGGCCGTATTGCTCGAAGGCAAACCATTTGCCCGTCCGTCCGAATGCCGACTGCACTTCGTCGAAAATCAGCACCCAGTCGTGCTCGCGGCAGTAACGCTGAAGCAATTGCAGATAGGCCTTCGGCGGGTGATACGAGCCGCCGCCACCGAGATAAGGCTCGGTGATCAGTGCGGTGATACGTCGGCCAAACTGGGCCAGCAACGCATCGAGTTCCCGCTGATAGGGCGTCGCATCGAAGGGCTGATCCCGCAGACTCAGGTCGCGGCATTCTTCCATGGGGAAGCTGATGAATCGCACACGTGGGTCGCGTTCGCGATCGGTTTCGCATCCCGTAGTGGCGCCCGCTAACCCTTTCTTGCCGTGAAAACCATAGCGAGTCGCCAGGATGATGTCACGTTGGCGATCGCGCGCCAGCGCAGCCCACAACGCCTTGATGACGGCCTCCGAGCCCGAAGCCGCCCACAACACCTGTTCCATTCGTTGGCCACCGGGTCGGCTGCGCAACAGTTCCAAGAGTCGTCGGCTGGCTTCCGCCTCCAGTTCCGTCAGGGCGTTGTAACTGGTGAGCGGCACGGCTGGGACGAATCCTGTTTCACAATGGCCACGCTCTGCTTCGAGCGGTGTCCTCGTGGCGTGGACAACCGGCAAGCTGGAACTATCCTCCTCCTGCAATGGGGCCGATTCGCTGGAGGTGATCAACTGACGCCAGCCGAGATAATGCCAGAACCGCTCCAGCCACAAGCGCGGATTGTGCCCCAGGTTGGCGACCAGCACGCCGGAGGTGAAATCGTAAAGCCGTCGGCCATCCGGCGTGCAGTGAAAAATGCCGGCGCTGCGGCTGAGGACGGCCAACGTCGGCGTGTAGGTGCGCTGGGTTTTCGGTTCCAGTTGCTGCAAAACCGCCCGCACCGCATTGGCCCGTGGTTCGTTGGGATGCTGAATCACTTGCAGGTTATGCCAGTCCACACGGATCGGCGGCAGACCGATCAATTCGCCGTCACACTCGCGGTTCATAAAGCACCTCCAGTTCGGAGCGACCAGGCAAAGCCAGCACCAGCCCACCACGCGGATGGTTCACATAGACGACGCCATCGGATTCGCCCTGCACATGCCGCGCCAGGATCGCTTCCAGCGCATGCACCACGGCGACGGTATTGCGGTCGGCGGAGAGATCGTTATAGGCCAGGGCACGCATCTGGTGCAATCGTTCCTGCCGTTCGCTCTTCGGGCCGCCAAACTCCACGTAGGCCACCTCCTCGAAAAACCTCTCGATCGCCTCGATACCGTAGCCACGCTGCCTGCGTTCGCCCCAGGGTTCCAGAAAACAGGCGTTGTAATGGTGATTGGGCGTGATTTTGAACTTGTGGGGCGTCTTGCCCTCGATGGTCACCTCCACGCCGCGTTTACGTTGATGGGCGTTCCAGACCGCGTTATCGAAGCGAAACTGCACTTCCTGCTCGACGTAGCCCGGGAAATCGTCCGGCGTAACCCAACTGGTGTGAATATCGAAAGCCGCCTCACGCCCATCAAGGTAAACATAGACGATGCGCAGTTGCACCGAGTCCCATGTCGGCCCGGTGGCATCGCCGACAAGACCGCGCTGACCCGTGGCACTCACCCGCGCCAGTCTCGTCCCCGTGCCGTGAAAGAATGTGAAGTCAATGAGCTTGACGTAGTGGACAGCAACGTAGCTGGCTGGATTACGACCGTGGATCCATTCGGCGAACTGGCCGGTGCTAATCTGTTTGGGTTCCAGCAGTGAGCAATAACCGTTGTTGACATGGCGCAGGACATTGTCGGCAACAAGCGTCCGCAGACGTTTGTGATCTGGGTCGAGCAACTTGTGATAAACGACCTTGGCCAGTACGCCGTTTTCTTCCGCCAGCGCGAGCAAATCATCGAGTTCCTGCATCCGCAGTACCGAGGGTTTTTCGATAAGGACGTGCTTGCCGGCGGCGAGGGCCAGTCGCGCTGCAGAATAATGCTGGTCGTCGGGAGTAGCCACGCAAACAACGTCCACGCCGACCTCCAGAAGTTTCCTGACCGCATCCGGTTGGGTGACGCTGACGAACGGGGCGATGCGACCGGCAGCGTGCTGGCGGTATTTTTCGGCCCGCCGGCCAGTCTTGCTCGCCACCGCAGCCAGTTCGACGGCCACTTGGCCGGTTTCCGGCGTCCACAGTCCCCGATCGTGGAATCCTTCCAGGGCTGGGCGATACGTCTCCTCGAAAATCATGCCCATCCCGACCATGCCCACACGCAGCAGCCGATCCGCCTTGCCATTCATGCACGGGCTCCGCTGACCAGGTGACTAGGGCACAGCATGCTATGCCCCTACGTCCCACTACGGAAACCAGTATAGCAGGGCGGTGAGGGCCAGGGCTGCGATCAGCGATTGCAACACAATCGTTACGGTTCGGTGACGGGCCTGGGCAACCGCCTGCGTATCGGATTGCGGTTTTTCACCATCATCCCAGTTGCACGTCCCGCGTGCAGCCATGACTACTCAGGTCGCGCCGCGCGCCTCTAGCCAGGCCAGCAACCAGAGCCAGATCGGCAAGAATAATAGCAGCCGCCACACGCGCTGGACCTGCAGCACGACCGACAAGGCGTAAAGACCCAGGACGACGAGCAGGCTCACTGCGCCGATCACCACCCGTTTTCGCCGCTCCCGCGGACCAATGTTCCCGATACACGCTGGCGCTTCGCTCATCGTTCGTATGCACCCTCCCAGGCTCGCCGATTACGTTGTACGGAATCGCAACCGGTCGTACAGGCGGAATCGCACGGCACGCGATTTCTTTCGAAATCGTTGATTTCGTTGAGCGGATCGTTTCCGGCGACCATGCCAGCAAGTTCTCGAGGTGCCGTTCGGACATTCAGCAGCCGTATCGGCCTCAAATAGGCCTTCGGGCGCTGGCCAGCGTCAAGCGCGAAATGGCCGATTTTCCAGGCGTTTTTTGCAGTTCGCTAATTGAACATAAGAGCGGTTATCGGAAGTTGTTCCCGCCGCCCCAAGGTTGCCGATGCCAGTCGTGCTTCACTACCGAGGTCTTGCCAGAACTTCCGATAACGGCCGTTATGTTCAATTTCCCAACCGCTATTTGGCAGAACCATCCCGCCAAGGTTTCACGGCAAACCTGGCCGTATCTCAGGCGTTCGCAGTGGCATCAGTGTCGTTGCCATCGGAACTCGGCAACTCGTCTGGCTGCAGGGCTTCGCGAGCGGCGTTGTTGGAATCGTTCGCGGTTGCCACGGCTACGGTACCGGAAGCAGACGAGTTGGCCGGCGGGTTGGCGGTGTTGACTCCTTCGAGGAAGACGCCCATGCGGCGAAACTTCTCGTAGCGGCGTTGCAATAGAACATCGGGCGGCACGTCCCGCAGTTCGCGGAGATAGCGCAGGAGGTAACTTTTCAGTGTGTTCGCCATGGTGCGCGGATCGCGGTGTGCGCCGCCCAGCGGTTCGGGGATGACGTCATCGAGCACGCCCAGCCGTTGCAGGTCGCGGGCGGTGAGTTTGAGCGCCTCAGCGGCACGAGCCTTGGTTTCATCCGTCGCTTCTTTCCACAGAATCCCCGCGCAACCTTCGGGGCTGATTACGGAGTAATAGGCGAATTCAAGCATGGCCAGTTTATCGCCGACGCCGATCCCCAAGGCGCCGCCCGAACCTCCTTCGCCGATGACTACGCAGATGATGGGTGTTGGCAGTCGCGACATTTCCAACAAGTTGGCGGCGATGAGATGAGCCTGGCCCCGCTCCTCTGCCCCGATGCCCGGATAGGCCCCCGGCGTGTCTATTAGCGACACGATGGGCAGGCGAAACTTGGCCGCCAATTTCATCTTGTTCAGGGCCTTGCGATACCCTTCGGGATGAGCGCACCCGTAAAAACATTGCTGCCGCTCTTGCAGCGTGCGTCCCTTCTGATGACCGATCAGCATGACTTTGTAATCGCCGATGCGGGCAAAACCCGTGCGAATGGCGCGGTCGTCGCCAAAGGCCCGGTCGCCGTGCAACTCCACGAAATCCTCCGCAATCGCCTCGACATAGTCGAGAAACTGGGGACGGTCTGGATGCCGCGCTACCAGCACCGTCTCCCAGGCTGACAGATTGCTGTAAATCTTGCGTTTCAAGGCGGTGAGTTCGCGGCGAACCCGCTGCAATTCCTCCACGCTCGCCAGCTTCTTCTCGACATCGGCTTCCAGCCGCGTCAGCACTTCCTCCAGTTCGTAAATCTCTTTCTCAAAAGGGAGGCGATAGGTCGTGGGCATGGTTAGTCTCGCCGTTGCGGTAATCGGCAAAATTGGCGACGCGGTGTGAGCATGGCCCGAGGTTCGGCGACGGCCAGGCAGAGAGTTACCCCAGGGGCAACAATGAGTCTAGCAAAACCGCTCACCGCTGCCAGCGCCATTGCCGCCAACCGGAGACCAGCGCTGGACGAGGCTAACTCTGGCTCAGTTCCAGCTTGTCGCCTTTGAAAACGCGAACCGTACGGAACTCGCTGAGAAATTGCGCTAAATCCGGCAAGCGTTTTTTCGGGTCCTTCTCCAGCATTCGCATGATTAGCTGGGAAAACTCGTCGGTGACTTCCGGATTGAGGATGTGCGGTGCCGCCGGTTTTTCGTAAAGATGTTTGCGAAGTAGGTCGGCGGGGTTGGCTCCGGCGAACGGCAGTCGGCCGGTCACCAGTTCGTACAAGGTTACACCGAAACTGTAAATATCCGAAGCCGGTGTGATGTCGAGGTTCTGAATTTGCTCGGGGGACATGTACGAAGGTGTGCCCGCGGCCGTGCTCTTGCGACCGAACAGCCGGCTCAACCAGCTCGATTTCTGAATCCTTTTCGTCAGTGCGAAATCAATGATTTTCACCTCGGCACTGCTGTTGACGAGGATGTTGTGCGGCTTCACGTCGCGATGGACGTAGCCGCGCTGGTGGATGTGGAGCAGGCCTTTGGCCGTTTGCTCAATGATGCGGTGAATATTCTCCCGCACAACCTGATATTGTTGCAACGGTTGACCTGTGCGCGGGTCCACTCGCCGCGCCGTGCGCAGCTTCAGATTCATCCCGGGAAAGAATTCCATCACAATATACGGATTTTTGCGGTCAGGCCCAACCTTGACTACACGAATGACGTTCGGATGGGAAAACTTTTGTCCAACTTCCCCTTCGTGAATCATCATCTGGATATGCTGCGGAGAACGGAGGGATTCGGGCAACAGCACTTTAACGGCATAATGGCGGCCACTGGTTGGTTCCACCGCTTCCCAGACCTGACTGGTCTGGCCCTGGCTCATCATTTTCAGTAACCGATAGCCACCAACCGTCTCCACCGCCGACACGTGCTTTCTCCTCGCTGGCTCGCTCCGCAGTTATTCTACCAGTATTCCTCGAAGTGGATATTGCCGCGAACCTTGCCCTCATCGGGCCGAAAACCGCGCTGCATCAGCAATTCCACTACGCCGGTCGGCTGCGGGAACTGCCATTGGCCCGTCTTCGGGTCCCGTTTGGGCACGCCAATCATTTTGGGGTTGCCACACAAATACACATGTGTCGTGGCCGGATCGAGCGGCCGACCTAAAGCTTTCTCCAGTTCGCCGCTGGTGATCAAATCCTGGATGTACATTTTGCGGCCAAGGTTTTCCGGCTCCCGAGTGGTGAGTGGCAGATAGCGGTAATTCGCGAACATTTCGCTGAGCCGACGATGCGTCTCCAGATAGGCGAGGTCGCGCCAGTAGCGGACACAACAAACGGCCAGGATCGGCTGACGATGACCATGCCGCAACAGATGCCAGGTCATGTAATTGTGCGGCGCCTCACCCGTACCCGTGGACAGGAAGATGACAGTGTCTTCCGGCCGCACCGGATCGAGCGTGTAATGGCCGGTAATTTTCTCGCCGAGATACAAGCGGTCGCCTTCTCGCAGGGCAAAGAGTCGCGGTGTGAGCGCCGGCGCTTTCTCTGAACCGCTTTCGCGCACCAGCACGATATAGAACTCGAGAAAGTCCAGGGGTTCGCGTTCGATCAACCGCCCCTGCTCGTCGAGAATCGGATGGGACAGCGAGTAAGCTCGCCGCACTACGCGTGTCCAGTCGGATGGACTGAGGTGTTCCTCCTGGCAACCGGGCACCCGTGGCTCCCAGTTGCCCAGACCGAGAGTGCCATACTGACCAGGCTTGTGTGGCGGAATGGCGAAATCCGGTCGCACCCGCATCACCGCCAGATCGCTGTGCGGCTTGCGCAAGTGGATCAGTGTGGCGTTGTAATGCGTTTTGCGCAACTGCTGGATTTGTGCTGGCGTCAGATAGTCGTCCATGCCATGTTCTCGGTCGGGGGAGAAGTGTCAGCGGTTACGCTCAGACGCCCCGGCCTGCTGGCGCTGCCCAGTGAAGGGTCATCTGCGGAAGCGGCGAATCGGCTGCAGACCGCTGGCGTCAACCGACCTGGCGAATCGCCGTCTTGAGAATCTCGATGCACGCGGCCATGTCGGGCACCGGGTTGTCCGGGTGCGCTTCGTACTCGATGCTTATGTAGCCGCGGTGAGCCTTCTCGTTAAACTTTACTTCCTTCAGTGCCCGAATGACGGCGGGAACATCGAGGGCGCCCTTGCCGTAAATCACGTCCGTCTTGCGCTGGTTGTCGTGGTCTTTGAGGTGCAGCCCGTAATTGCGCGGACCCATGATGCGAATCTGTTCGGCCGGGTCGAGTTTCTTGCCCAGTTGCGCCGCGCGAATCAGGTGGCCCGTATCCAGACAGGTGCCGATGAGCGGATGGTGATTCTTGACGGCTTCGAGAATGACCTCGGCGCTGTACCAGCGATGCAGCCCCTTACCGACCGGCCCATGGGGATGGATGGCGATGCTGATTTTGTATTCCTCGCAGAGTTTGTCCAGGCTGTCAAAACTGTCGGGGTCCGGGTCGGCACTGAAATGCTTGATGCCCAGGGCGGCGCCAAATTCAAACAACCGTTTGTTCGCGTCGTGATTCTTGCTGAAATGTTGCACGCCGTAAGCGATCGGCGTGATGCCGTAATCGCTGCACATTCGCAGGATGGCCTTGATTTGTTCCGGCGTGCTGTTGGAAGGACAATGAGCCTGGAAAAACTCCACGTAGTGCAATCCGAGCTGCTGAATCCGTTTCAGTGCTCCCTCGCGATCGAAGTTGCGGAAACAATAGCTCTGCGCCCCAACGATAAAGTCGCCGAACGGCTTTTCCGCCTCCGCTTTTTGAGCCGAGGCTGTATGTCCCGCAGTTATCGTAGCTAGGCTCACCGCACCGATCGCCGCACTGCTGGCGTGCAAGAATTGTCGCCGCGTCATCGCTTCGGCCATGTCGCTCCTCCTCAGTAGTGTTGAAATACCTGGTCAAGTGCCAGGTTCGCTTGAGCGGAGACTCTAAGATTCTCAGTTCAACGTACAGTTACGCGGTTCTGCGTCAAGGTAACTCCGAACCTGAACGGACTGAGGCGGCTGAGCGCAACGGGCTATGCGATTGCTACTACGCCAACAAGTCCTGCTGGTTCAGCATGCACGCGAGGCTACGCCTTCCTGGCCTCACGCGGGCTCAACGTTCCGGGCGGAAAATCAGCAAGAAATGGTAAGCGTCGCTTCGCACCTGACCGTGCTCTCGCCGAAAACGCTGAATATCCTTGCTCGGCGGATAGCGAAGCGGACAAAAAGCGACCGCCTGCGCTAAACCAGGCCGAATGGCCTGACCGCTGGCGATCTGTTCCAGCTTGCGCAAAGTGTCCTCGGAGAGAGCCTCACCGGAAACTTGCGGAGGTGTTGCGGCGATCTCGGGCAGTGAACCAGTAGGCAAACCCAGCAGTTCGCCCAGGCGTTGTCGCTCCTCCGGAAGAATTGGACGTACCAGGATGCTGCGTATCTGAACTTCCGGAGGACGTTTGCCGGTCAGTCGCGTATCTTCCCGATGCAGCGCCAGCAGCCAATCGCTGGCCTGTGCAGCGGTCAGATTCTCCACGTACACGAAATAGACCGTGCTCTGGCGGCGATCCCAAAGCGTCTTGAGTCGGTTATCCAGCACGACTGGAATCTTCTGGTGGCGTAAGCTCTGGTGGATTCGCTCCCAGGTGCGCTGACCATCGCGGCAGGAGACATCGAGAACGAGAAACCGTCCCTGAGCCAGAATTTCTTGCACCCGGCCACGGTCGAATTGCTCCCAGGGGAAAATGGGCGGAAGTCGCACTTCGAGCGTGCGGAAAGGATTCCGGTCGGTGTAGCGAACCGGGCTGGTCAGGACGGAAGGTTCACCAATCCCTGGTACCGCTGGGTTCCAGTCGCCAAGCACCAGCGGCTCGACTTCCGACCAGGCAGCTGAGGCCAGTTCGCCCAGCGGTTCGAGCAGCGTGGACAGTGATCGCTGCCATCGCTCCTGCGCCTTGAGGCTGTCTTGCCAAGCCTGGCGCCACGATTGCACCAGCTGCACCCAGGACCGTTCGGTATCCGTCGCGGGGCGACTCTGTGGGGCGGAACTCTGTGCAACAGCTTGAGGTCCCCGATTCGGTTCGGGCGAGGCGAGATTCAGCGGCGATGGCGGTCGGGTCAGCAGCTGGCTCAGAAGAACAAACGTTCCCCAGGCGATAAACGGCAATAACGTGGCGGCGACGGCCAGTGGCACCCATCGGCGAAGGCGTGCCCGCCACATTATTCTCACTGCTTCCTGCCGCACCAGCCGCACCACAAACTCGGCAAAGTCGGCCGACAATTGTTCTCGCCGCAAATATTTCAGCCGCAGTGAATCGCTGACCAGTGCGGAAAAGAATTGCCGCGCCTCGGCGGAGGTACGGAGCAGGTTTTCGGCCCGCTCTTTCTCCGCCGGTGTAACCACGCCGTCCAGGTAGGCAGTCAGCAATTGTTTTTCCGCTTCGGTCATCGTCGCCCTTGCGAGTTCGGTTACCGTTTCAGTTCCGGCAAGAAGGTGGAACCGCTGGCATTGTTTTCCATTTCTTCGAGCAGTCGCCGCAATTCCAGCCGAGCTCGGTGCAGGCGACTGCGGACTGTGCCGATGGGAATGTCCAGCACTTCGGCAATCTCCTCGTAGCTGAGTTCGTCCACATCGCGAAGAATCAGTACCAGCCGATACTCGTTCGGGAGTCTGGCCAGTGCCTGCTGGACGCGTTCATCTTCTTCCAGGCGCTGTAAGTGCCAATCGGGACTGGCGAGAACCGAGGGATCGGCTGGCTCGTTGTGACGCGTGGCCGTACCTGCCTCCGACAAAGCCCGCAGAGTTTTGCCTCGCCGTTTCCAGTCCAGCGCATGATTTACGGCAATGCGATAGAGCCAGGTAAAAAATTGCGAGCCGCCGCGAAATTTTTTCAGCCCGCGAAATGCGCTCAGGAACGCCTCCTGCACGACATCCCGGGCATCGTCGGCGTTGCCGAGAAAGCGAAAGATGGCGTTGTAGAGGCGATCCTGGTAGCGGCGTACCAGTTCTCCAAAGGCTTCCACGTGGCCCTGTAAGCAGCGCTGGATCAGCAAGCGATCTTCGTCGGCCACGCCTTTCCTCTCTTTAGACGTGTGCAGCGGCAGCCCAGTTCCCTGCGAGGTCTGACAGCGTCAGCATACAATGATTTCCGACCAGCGGGTATGGTCTTAGAACCACAGCGGTTCTGCCTCAGGATTTCGGCCCAGGCGGCGGTCCGGCTCTCTCCTGCAATAATCCTAGCAGCAATGGAAACCAATAAGATCGTCATTCGGGGTGCACGCGAGCACAACCTACAAGACATCTGCCTGGAATTACCGCGTAATCGGCTCATTGTGTTTACCGGAGTGAGTGGCTCCGGCAAAAGCTCCCTGGCGTTCGACACCCTGTACGCGGAAGGACAACGGCGCTATCTGGAATCGCTGTCGAGCTACGCCCGGCAATTTCTTGGCCAGCTGCAGAAGCCGGACGTAGATTATCTGGCCGGCCTGTCGCCAGCGATTAGCATCCAGCAAAAGACAGCGGGTCGCAATCCCCGCTCGACCGTGGGAACGATCACGGAAATCCATGACCTGCTGCGGGTGCTGTTTGCGCGGATAGGGCATGGCCACTGTCCGCAATGTGGCCGGCCAGTCCAAGCCCAGAGTCGCGATCAGATCGTCGAACGCATCCTCGCCCTCCCGGAACGCAGTCCCATCCTGATCCTGGCACCGCTGATCCGCGAGCAGAAAGGCGAATACAAGGACTTGTTTGCCGAAATGTTGCGGCGGGGTTATCTGCGGGCGCGAGTAGATGGCCAGCTGCTGCGCATTACCGAAGATTTGCGATTAGACCGCCAACTCAAGCACAACATAGACGTTGTCGTCGATCGCCTGGTGGTCGAGGAGAAATCCCGTAGCCGCATCGCCGATGCTGTCGAACAGGCTCTGCAACTCAGCGACGGTACCTTGCTCGTTCTGGTGGAGGCCGAGCCTAGCCGCCATCCCGGCCGGTCGAGAATCCGCTCCAGCTCGGCAGAAACAGTGCACGAGGACCCCCGGCAGGCTGACGCCGATCGCTCCTGGGCTCAGGAATTGTTGCTATCAGCCAAATACGCTTGCGCCCACTGCGGAGTGAGTTACGATCCTCCTTCGCCACAACTGTTCAGTTTCAACAGCCCGCAAGGCATGTGTCGCACGTGCGACGGTTTGGGGGAAAAGTATGATTTCGATCCGACCCTGCTGGTGCCCGACCCCAATCTGAGTTTTGCCGAAGGCGCGGTTGAAATTATCGGGCCGCTGCACGCTATGGGACGCTGGCGAAGGCACATTTACGAAGGCGTGGCCGCCTCCCTTGGCATAGACCTGCACCGGCCCTGGAAAAAGCTACCGGCTCAGCATCGCCACTGGTTGCTGTACGGCGCTGGCGATCGGCAAATCCTTTTCACCTGGCGAGGGCGAAACCACGTCTGGAAGCATTACGGCCAGTGGGAAGGGATTATCCCGCAACTGTTGCGCAGTTTCATAAAGACACCGGTCGGGCCACGCCGTTTGCAACTGGAAAAGTACATGCGGGTTGTCCCCTGCCCCGCTTGTCAAGGGACACGCCTCAATCCACAAGCGCGAGCGGTACGTGTTGGTGGAAAGACTTTGCCCGAACTCTGCGCCATGCCGATCGGGCAACTGACACGCTGGCTCGCCGAACCGGAACCTGGCGATGATGGCGATTATCTCGTTCGCCACCTTACGCCACTGGAGCAACACATCGCTGCCGAAGTGCTCAAGGAAATTCGCACGCGGTTGCAATTCTTGACCAATGTCGGTCTGCATTATCTGACACTGGATCGGCCGGCACCGAGCCTCTCCGGCGGCGAGGCGCAGCGAATCCGGTTAGCACGGCAAATCGGCAGTGGACTGGTGGGCGTCCTTTATATTCTCGATGAGCCGAGCATCGGTTTGCATCCTCGCGATAATGCGCGATTGCTGGCCAGTCTCAAACAACTCCGCGACCTGGGCAACACGGTCATCGTTGTCGAGCACGATGAGGATACCATTCGAGCCGCAGATTACCTCGTAGATTTCGGTCCGGGGCCGGGAGTACGTGGCGGGCGCATCGTGGCCTGCGGTACGCTCGAAGACATTTGCCGCCACCCGAACAGTCTGACCGGGCAGTATCTGAGTGGCCGCAAGGGGATTCCCGTTCCGGAGCGTCGTCGCTGCCCGGGTAAACAACGACTCCGCATCTACGGTGCCTGCCATAACAACCTCAAAAATATTGACGTGGAGATCCCGCTTGGCCTGTTTGTTTGCGTAACCGGAGTGAGCGGTTCGGGAAAAAGCTCCCTGGTGAACGAAGTGTTGTTGCGAGCACTGAAGCGACACTTCGGTCGCAACTGTCAGGGCGAGGAGGGTGAAGAAAGTGAGAATGGTCTGGGCCGAACGCCGCCACCCGGCCGACATCGCAAAATCACCGGCCTGCAGTATCTCGACAAAGTGATCGCTATCGATCAATCCCCCATTGGCCGCACGCCTCGGTCCAATCCGGCGACGTATATCAAGGTGTTCGATGAAATCAGGCAGTTGTTCGCGAGTCTGCCGACGGCCAAGGTTCGCGGTTACAAGCCGGGGCGTTTCAGTTTCAACGTAGCCGGTGGGCGATGCGAAGCCTGTCAGGGTCACGGCGCCAATCGCCTGGAAATGGATTTTCTCGCCGATATCTGGGTGCCGTGTGAGGTCTGTGAAGGGCGACGGTTCAACCGCGAGACGCTGCAGGTCGAGTTCAAGGGCAAAAACATTCACCAGGTGCTCCAGCTCGACGTGCAGGAAGCCCTGGAGTTGTTCGCGAATCAGCCGAAAATCCACGCTATGCTACAGACGCTGCACGATGTCGGCCTGGATTACATTAAACTGGGCCAGCCGTCGCCGACCTTGTCGGGAGGTGAGGCGCAGCGGATCAAACTCGCCCGCGAACTGTGTCGCAGAAGCACCGGCCGCACTCTTTACATCCTCGATGAACCGACAACGGGTCTGCATTTTGACGACATCGCCAAGCTCCTGCGGGTGCTGCACGAACTGGTGGACCGCGGCAATACCGTGCTGGTAATTGAGCACAACCTCGAAGTCGTTAAGACCGCCGACTGGGTAATCGATCTGGGGCCGGAGGGCGGAGAGGCAGGCGGTTACGTCGTCTGTGCCGGCCCACCGGAAACGATCGCCGAATGCCCGCAATCTTACACAGGCCAGGCTTTGCAGCGCATGCTACGACCGCGGACGCCGCAATGCGCTACGTCGGCTAAGCCCGGTCGTCGCTCAGCACGTCGCCGGCCAGCGGGAGCGGTGTCCTCCGGCGCCAACGCGGGTCCCGAGGATGCCAACGGCCAGACCGAAGCCATTACTCACATCACTGTGCGTGGAGCACAGCAACACAATCTCAAAAACGTCTCCATTGCCTTGCCGCGTGAGCGGATGACAGTGTTCTGTGGCCCCTCCGGATCCGGGAAAACCTCCCTGGCGGTGGATACCATCTATGCCGAAGGACAACGGCGTTATATCGAATCGCTCTCCGCATATGCGCGACAATTTCTCGGCGGCATCCAGAAGCCGAAGGTGGAACAGATTACCGGCCTGTCCCCGGCCATCTGCATTGAACAAAAAAACACCAGCAAGAGTCCACGTTCGACAGTCGGCACCGTCACGGAGATCCACGATTATCTGCGTGTGCTCTATGCCCGGCTCGGCCAGATGTATTGCCCACGCTGTCAAATTGCGGTTACCACGCAGACGGCCGACGAGATCATTGACCGTTTGCTGACCCTGCCGGAAGGCACCAAGCTTTACATCCTGGCGCCGGTAGAGCGGCGAGAAACCGAAACTTATGCCGCGCTCTGGGAGGACATTCGGCGTGGCGGTTTCCTGCGTGTCCGTGTGGACGGCAAGACCTATTCGCTGGACGAGGTGCCGAATCTGGATCGGCGACGCCGTCACGAGGTGCAGGTGGTTGTGGACCGCGTAGTCGTCCGCAACAATCAGCGCTCACGGCTAGCCGATGCCGTGGAGCAGGCACTGGAAATTGGTCGCGGCCTGATGCAGGTAGCCTTTGTCGAAGACGATGTCCCGGAAGAACGCTGGCGTCAGGAACAGTTCAGTCAGCATCTCGCCTGCCGGCAGTGTGGGCGCGGTTTCGAGCCTCTCAACCCCCATCACTTTTCTTTCAACAGTCCGCTGGGCTGGTGTCCGGCCTGCGAGGGACTGGGAGTGCAGGAAGGAGTGAACCCGGCTGCTCTGATCCGTGATGGTAACCGCAGTTTGCAGCAGGGCGCCATTGCGGGCTGGCCAGACCAGCGCTGGCCAGTTTTCTGGCAAGTCTTGCAAGCAGTAGCCCGGCACCATGGCATACCGTTGCAGGTGCCGCTTCGCCAGATGGAACCGGCAGCGCGACGCTTGCTTTTCTACGGCGGCGATAACGCTAATGTGCCCGTGGTGATCGGTCCGTTAGCCGCAGCGACATCCGGGCTGACCAGGGGGGTTGCCGGAGAGCAAGAGCTTACGCCTCAGAACCTCGACGAACTGACGTCCACCGCTGGCGTGCCAGGAGGCAGTTGGCGATTCTGGGTCGAGTACAAGGGTCTATTTCCGGCGATTGACGAGGCTGCACGCATCAGCCCGATTTGGCGACAACGCCTGGAGGCGTTGATCAGCGAAGTGCCCTGCTCGGTTTGCCACGGTGCCCGGCTGCGCGACGATGCCGCTGCCGTTCGCTTTCACGGCAAGACGCTGCACGAACTCGGTGAGTTACCGTTGCGCGAGGCACTGACCTTTTTCCGCCAACTGCGCCTGTCCCGACGCGATCTCCAGATTGCCGGTGAAGTATTACGAGAAATCGAGCACCGCTTGCAATTCCTGGTGGACATCGGCCTAGACTATCTGACTTTGAATCGGCCAGCGCCGACATTGTCGGGCGGGGAAGCGCAACGGATTCAATTGGCGGCTCAGCTCGGCAGTGGCCTGACCGGCGTGCTGTATGTCCTGGACGAACCAACAATCGGCCTGCATCCTCGCGATAATCGCCGGCTCATCCGCGCTCTGGAGCAACTGCGTGATCTCGGCAACACACTGATTCTGGTGGAACACGACCGGGAGGTCATTGCCAAGGCCGATTACCTGGTGGATTTCGGTCCCGGCGCCGGTGATCGTGGCGGCGAAATTGTCGCTGATGGTCCGCCTGCCATTGTCCAGCAGCGGGAACAATCCCTGACCGGCCAGTATCTCAGTGGTCGCCAGGCGATTCCGGTTCCCGCCTCTCGCCGCTTACCTGTTCCGCAACGCTGGTTGATCGTGCTTGGTGCGCGGCAAAACAATCTCAAGAACATAAATGTCGCTTTTCCGCTGGGGTGTTTTATTGCTGTGACCGGTGTGAGCGGTTCGGGCAAAAGCTCATTAGTGCAGGATGTGCTGTACAACACACTGGCCCGCAAACTCCATCGGGCTCGCACTCCTGTTGCCGCGTGCGATGACCTGCTGGGTATTGAACACCTGAACAAGGTCATCAACGTGGACCAGAGTCCGATCGGTTCGACGCCGGCATCGAATCCCGCCACCTACACGGGTGTCTTCGATTTGTTGCGGGAACTGTACGCGCAGCTGCCAGAAGCTCGAGTGCGCGGCTACACGGCTCGCCGATTCAGTTTCAATCGCCCCGGCGGTCGCTGCGAAGCTTGCGAAGGCCAGGGGCAGAAGCGTATTGAGATGCACTTTCTCCCCGATGTCTGGGTCGAATGTGAGGTTTGCCACGGCACTCGCTACAACGCCGAAACCTTGCAAGTGCGTTACAAGGGGTACAGTATCAGCGACGTGCTCAATCTGCGGGTCAGCCAGGCGCTGGAGGTCTTCGCCGGTTTTGACCGCATCCGACGAGTTTTGCAGACCCTGGCCGATGTCGGTCTTGATTACATCCCCCTGGGCCAGCCGGCGCCCACTTTGTCCGGCGGAGAAGCGCAGCGGGTCAAACTGGCGGCAGAACTCACCCGACCCAACACCGGCCACACCCTTTACATCCTGGACGAGCCAACGACCGGCCTGCACTTCGACGACATCCGCAAATTGCTGGAGGTATTGCATCGCCTGGTGGACATGGGCCACACGGTCATCGTCATCGAGCACAACCTCGACATCATCAAGAACGCCGACTGGGTCATTGATTTGGGGCCGGAAGCGGGAGATGCTGGCGGGTATATAGTGGCTTGCGGCACGCCGGAGGATGTCGCCCACGGTCGTCAGCCGACCGTCGCTCCCCCGATGCTGCCAAGCAGCTATCTCCCGTTAGACTGGCCGGACGGGAGTCGGCCATCGCACACTCGCCCATTCCTGGCCGAAGCATTGACCAACAGTCCGCGGGTGGAGCGGCGAGTGGGAGTGCCGGAGTCGGCTGCAGCAACGACCCCGGCTACCGTCAGGGAAAGTCTCCCGGACATGCCCATGCCCTGGGAGAGCGATGGCGTACGCTGGCATACGCAAGATCGCCTCAGCCGGGATGGCCAACCCTGTCGCTGGGATGGCCGCATCCTGCTTTATCTGGATGAAAAAATTCACGAGCTGGGCGAGTTTGCTCCCACGGATTGGAATCACCGCACCCGTGTGGAAATCGCTTGGAAAGAGCGCAGCAAAGGTTGGTTCATGCATGCTTACACGGGCGACGAGTGGTTGCTGTGGCTGACCTTTCGGGTCGCCCGCAATACTTTCCGCCAGGAAAAACTGGAAGCCGAACTGGGGATACTGCCGTGCAACGAAACACCGGGGCTGGAAGGACGCGGTGACGGTCCGCGGGTACGTGTGGCCAACGAGCGCGGGCCTTGGCAGCGAGTCGAACTCGCTGTCCACTGGTTACGGGAAGTCCAGGGACTGGAATTTGATCGCTTCCTCAGACGTGCGGTGCGCTCGTTCACTCAGCACATCGCCTTATTGTCACGGCAACCGGAAGATTTCATGCCCTGGAAAGTGCAAGGGCAGCGCTGGCACCTTTCGCCGAAGGGATTTCCTCCAGGCCAGGCACGCCAATGGCCGATCTCGTTGCTGACGACGCTGGTGGCCTGGGTGCAAAAAGCCGTGCCCCAGGTCGTGCTGGATTGGAGTTACCGCGATGTCGTCGTCTTGCGTTTTCCCGACATTCGCCGACCCTGGGCACGCTGGAATACCAAGCAACCGGACTGCCTTCAATGTGCCTTCGCTGTACCCAAGGGGAGTTGGAACCTGGCTCAGCTGGATGGACTCGGCGCTGCTTACGAACTCGACAGCTCCCATCGCGATGTAGATATCCTCCGCTGGCGGTTGAGCCGCGAAGAGGAATTAGCCGGCAGTCGCGTACAGGAACTGTTGCGAGCCCTGGCGGAGTCCTTCCGCCAGCGCTTCGGCACATTCGCGGCTGATCGGACGAACGAGTCGAGAGGCTGATAACTGAAACGGCTACAGGCAATCCCATGATAGCCGCATGGTTCGCGGTGCACCTTCCGGATGGCGTGTTAACGACGAGCTGGTGGCTCGGCGGGTGGGTAGTGACGGCAGGGTTGCTGGGGCTTTCGTCCTGGCGAGTGCAAGCCGAGGACATTCCCCGTCTGGCCCTGGTCTCCGCCGCGTGTTTTGTCGCTTCTTCCATTCACATTCCCCTGTGGACGACCAGTGTCCACCTGGTGTTGAATTGTCTGGCCGTGCTGCTAGCCGGATGGCGAGCCCCACTGGCGATTTTTCCGGCGTTGCTGTTGCAAGCCTTGCTGCTCAACCACGGCGGATTGCTGACCCTTGGGGTGAATACGACGATCTACACACTGCCGGCGCTGGCGGTCTGGTTGCTGGCTTATCCGGCGGTGCGGCGTTTTCCTGGACTGGTGTCGGTTCGCTGGGCGTGGCTGACTGGACTGGTGCTGGGCGGTCTGACCACACTGGTCACGGTGGCACTGAACGCTGTGGTCTTGTACCTGGGTGGCATCGAAAAATGGTCAGCCCTGGTGGTCCTGGTGTTTGCAGCCCATGTGCCGGTTGTTTTTGTCGAAGCGTGCATGACCGCTTTGCTTCTGACCTATTTGTGCCGGGTCAAACCCGATTTGCTTGCCCTGCCCTGCCCCAGAACGGCAAGTGGCGAATAGGAACTGGCGAGTCGCGAGTGGTGGCATCAGTCTTTCGTGATTTGCTCACAGTTTGTGACAACTTGCTCACGACGCGCTGCGAAATTTGTCGCAGCACACGGCAGAGCTTGCAACTCGGCGAGGATAGCTCGGTAAGAGAAGCATCCCTGCGAAAACGATCCGCCAACCGCGAGTGAACCGAAGGCTGCCTTGTGGAGACTAGCAAGCACTAAAGTGCACGCTAGTGAACACCACGAGGATTAGCCTCCACTCCTGCAATCCCGAACGGTCCTTGCCTATGGATAGCCGCACACTGCAAATGCTGGAATATCCGAAGCTGCGAACCCTTCTGGCCGGCTACACGCAAACGGTTCTGGGTCGGCAACTGGCAGAGCAGCTCGAGCCTTCGACCGATGCCACCTGGATTACGCAGCAACTCGCGCTGGCCGAGGAAGCCTGCCGAATTCTCAGCGACGGTAAGGTCGTCAGTCTCAGTGGGCTTCGCGATATCCGTTTGCTACTACGGCGCGCCAACATCGGCAGCACCCTGTCGGCGGAGGAATTGTTGCAGGTGCGGGAGACCGTCTGGTGTTTGGCCGGGTTATACCGCTGGCGGATGCAACTCGATGAACGATTTCCAAAACTGCGCGCCCTGCTCGCAGCGGTCGAAGACCACGGATTGCTGGCGAAAACTATCGAGGGTTGCCTGGACGCACGCGGCTATGTGTTGGACATGGCCAGTCCGGAACTGGCTCAGGTACGCCGACAGTTGCGCGAACTGGAAGAGCGTATTCAGGCGGTGCTCAAACGCCTGCTCCGGGATCCGGAAATTCGCAAGATTCTCCGCTTCCCCAACGCCACCATGTCGGGGGATCACTATGTTTTGCCGGTGGCGGCCAATTATCGCCATCGCCTGCCGGGAGTGGTGCATCGGACGTCGGCAAGTGGAGACACGGTGTACATTGAACCTGCCAGTCTGGCGACCCTCGCCGCCGAACGTGCTGTTTACAAAGCCGAAGAGGAAAGAGAAGTTCAGCGCGTCTTGCGGCGACTGACGGCACAAGTAGGCAAAGCCGCTCATTCGCTGGAAGCAGCCCTCACAGCCGCCGCTCAGTTCGACCTGACCCTGGCCAAAGCGCGGTTTGCCCTGGATTACGCCATGATCGTTCCCCTGGTAACCAGCGAAACGCGACTGATCTTACACCAGGCACGTCATCCGTTGCTGGAATACTATTTCCGAAATCCGCCAGCAACTGCCGTTTCGCAGGCCGCTTCTGCTGACCCTGGAGAATCCGCCGGCGCAGTCGCAGCCACTGCGACACCGCTACCCTCGCAGCCGCCCCTGCCCTCTCCCTCCCCTGCCCCGTCGCCGCGTCGCGAGGTCGTGCCGATCGACGTGCGACTCGGCGATGATTTCCGCATCCTGGTCATTACCGGGCCGAACACCGGCGGCAAAACCGTTAGCTTGAAGACCACCGGCCTGCTCTGTCTCATGGTGCAGTCGGGGTTACCCATCCCGGCCGCCGCAGGAAGCTGCGTCCCCATTTTTCACCACATCCTGGCGGACATCGGCGACGAGCAAAGTCTAGAACAGTCGCTCAGCACCTTCAGTGCCCACATCACCCGCATCCGCGATATTCTGAGGACAGCGGATGCTCGGAGCCTAGTACTCCTGGACGATCTCGGTGCCGGCACCGATCCCACCGAGGGTGCGGCTCTCGGTCGAGCGATTTTGGAGGAACTGGATCGGCTCGGTTGCCTGGCGATGGTCACCACGCATCTGGGTGACCTGAAGCTGTTTGCACTGGCCCATCCACGTGCGCAAAATGCAGCCGTCGCCTTCGACCCGCAGACCCTGCAACCGACTTATCGCCTGCTTATTGGACAATTCGGCATGAGCTGCGCTTTGCAAATCGCCAAACGGTTGCAACTGCCGCGTCGGTTATTGCGACGGGCGTGGTACTGGCTGAAACGTCGGCGACGCTTGCCGGAGTTGCATCGCTTGCAACAAGTGCGACAGGAAGCCGAAGCGGCACGGGAATTGGCTTTACAGGCACAACGCGAGGCGGAATTGCAGAAGGCACACTGGCAACGCCGATTGCAGGAACTGGAGCAAGAAGCTACCCAGAAACGCGCCCTGGCTGAAGCTCGCGCCCGGCTGCAACCAGGTGACAAAGTTCGTGTCGCCTCGCTGCGGGAGCACGGCGAAGTTGTCCGCGTGGACCCACGCAAGGCCACGGTCTTGGTGCGCGCCGGGCTCGGTCAATGGGAAGTGCCGCTCGACGACGTTTTTCCCAGCGATTGGCCTCAGACCAGTTCCGGTCAACACTAACCGCCCTCGGGCAAGGCAGATTGCCACTACGCTGAGCGCGATCAGACCGGCGTGACTTCCCTTTCGCGATTGTGGCAACTCGTTGGAACAGCCTGCGTCTATGCGACAGTTGCCGCAGGCTTTGCGGCAACTCTTACGGTGCCTTGGCTGGTTAGCGTGGAGGCACTTGTAAATCCAACGGGGCGTAAATCCATTCGTGCCGCTCAAAGTGCACTTGGTCATTGTGCTGCCGGAATTCGTCGCCGATTCGCTTGAATTTCAATCGCAAGGCTTTCTGCTTGATAATCGGCTTCCCATCCGGGTCGTCCACCTGGACGAATCCGTTGGATAAGCCAAAGACGTAGATGTAAAAATCTCCCGGTTCCGGTCGGAGGTAATTGCGAACATATCCAGGCTGCTTGGGCAGAGTTCGTATTTCCTCCGGTGTCGCAACAATCCAAGTGGCTACACCGGTTACATATTCCGGATACGCGATGCGTTTGCCCTGGGGATCAAATTGGCGTACGAACGGCACCGGGCGTCGGGCAATCTTGGCCGAATCGTGGATCGGATACAGTCCTTGCGGGTCTTCCAGGCGCTGGATTTTTTCGACAGCAATGGGGATGATTTCATCCCGGTAGGCACCTTCTCTGCCAGGCGTGGTTTGCACCCAGATGAACACTGGAGAAAAGCGGCGATCATCACCGGTGTCGTTGGACACTTGGTACCAGAGATACCAGACAATGCGGCGACCCCGCCCGGGAATGTCCACCTCAATCGTGCGTGGGTCTTTGAAATGGAAATCCAGTGTCCACAAATCGGCACGTTCCGGGTCTTCGGGAGCCCTCCGTTCCGGAATCGGGCGCACATTGAAAGCCCGGGGCGGATCCTGGCCGATACCCTGCCAGATAAGGACCAGAACTCCCAGCATGAGCATTACCAGGGCTGAGCCGAGCTGTTGGCAAACATGCATTCGCATACCTGACTCCGAAGAATTTCCATTGTTTCATCGTCTGCCGGTCGGCGGGGACATTTTTTTATCATCGTATTCGCAGCTGCCGAAAGCGCTGCGGAAGAGCCAATCGGGCCTAGTCTTGTCCGTTGTCCACCGCGTCGGTGCTCAGCCACCGTCGGAGTAGCGTAGCCACTACAACTTTGGCGAGCGTCTCGTGGCTTGGATTGTGCCATTGCTGCCCGCTTTGTCAAGCCAGGTCGGGGCTGTTTCATAAGCGGATGTTGTAGGCGATTTTGCGAGAACAGAGACGCCAAAAGAATGCCGAAATAAGCCATATGAATGCCGAAAGAATAAGACAAAAAGAACCATCCAGGTGACCGCTCACGACCAGCATGTA
>ERZ511473.567-NODE-567-length-54112-cov-5.042843_pt1 | contig 54112 bp, 41 predicted proteins | sample MGYA00374947_ERZ511473 | MGnify/ENA primary metagenome ERZ511473 (study PRJEB26303, sample SAMN06343854) | sediment metagenome | isolation source: hot spring sediment | place: Canada: British Columbia | collected 2012-09-26 ... | reverse complement strand
GTTTACGGTGGCAGGGTTCGGCAGCACCCCTTTTGGCGCGCGCGGGCTTACCGCGCTGGGGCTAACGTGGGTGTACTCCGCCGACATCCGCACTACCGTCATGGCTTCCAGCATCCACGGCTTGCGCCTTGCGGAGCGTACCGGGGTGCGTTCGCGCGGGCTGTTCTGGGCGATGATGCTGGCGATTGTGGTCAGTATCGTTGCATCGGTGTGGGTCACCCTGCTGTTAGCCTACCGTTACGGCGGCGCGAACCTGAACAGATGGTTCTTTCTGGACGGCCCACAGTTCCCCTACAAGTGGGTAGCAGGCAAGATAAACAATCCCTCCGAACCCAGCGTGACCGGATGGCTGTTGACCGGCTTCGGCGCAGCGGTGATGGGTTTTCTCAGCGCGATGCGCCAGCGATTCGTGGGTTGGCCCTTTCATCCCGTCGGTTTCTGCGTGGGCAGTACATGGATTATGGACGAGATATGGCTCACCTGCTTCATCGCATGGCTGTTGAAGTTTCTCATCCTGCATTTCGGTGGGTTGCGCTGGTTCCGCCTCTCGTTGCCCTTCTTTCTGGGGCTGATTGTGGGGCAGTACACCTGCAACGGCTTCTGGCTCATCATGGACTACCTCAGCGGCGCAAAGGGCAATCAGATATTCTGGATATGACAAATTGGTATAATGTTGGGTGGAGGTGACATCGCTTTATGCCCATCTACGAATACCGGTGTAACGCCTGTAAGAGGCGGTTCAGTGTGCTGGTGGGGGTGATTGCCGAGGAGGACCCCTTACAGTGCCCGCGCTGTGGGGGCACGGAGGTGACGCGCCTCATTTCGCGTTTCGCTCGATTGCGCAATGAGGATGACCTGATAGATGATATGCTGGACCCCGACAAAATCGGCGACCCCGAAGACCCCAAAACCATGCGCCGCTGGGTGAAGGAGATGGGTAAAGAGCTGGGCGAGGACTTCACCGACGAGTTCGATGAGATTCTCGCCGAAGAAGAGAAGAAAGCGGCGGGCGGCGGTGGTGAAGAAGGTGAAGAGGAAGGTAGTTCCGACGACCTGCTGTGAGCCTATTCCACCAGCACGCGCACATCCCCCACCCGGCGCGTCAGGCGGATGCTGTCGAAGTACTCCAGCAGGGGCACCGCGAACTTGCGGCTGGAGCCGGTGAGGTCGCGAAACTCCCCGACGCTGAGTGAACCTTTCTCCCTGATGGTGCGCCTTACCAGCTCGGCAAGCTGTTCTATCGTCTCACGGTGGAAGAACAGGTCTCCTTCCAGCCTCACCAGCACCCCCTGCTCCAGCAGCACCTGTATCATCGCCCGTACCGCGTCGGGTGGCGCACCCGCTTGCAGAGAGATCACCTCGACCGGCGGAGGGGTGACTCCCGCCTCACGCAGTATCTGCTCCACACGCCCAGCCAGACGCTGTTGACGCTCGTTCAGGCGTATGGTGAAGCTTGCCAGACGCACCAGCGCACCCTGCAGAGCGATTACCTCCTCCTCCTGCCACCGCAACAGCATCGCCTCGAACAGGCGGGCGGGCAACTGCCTGGCTACCGTAGAGCGCAGTTCCTCGCGAGGCATGCCGGCACGCAGAGGGTTCTGCTGATGGTAGCGTTGCAGCGCGCTTTCCGCTTGCCGGCGCAGGTCATCCCAAACGCTTCGGGCGAACCAGACCTCGCCCACACGCATCGCCTGCTGCCGTGCTTCCAGCCTGCTCAGGATAGCGAGCACGCTTGGCAACTCCATCTCGGCGCGGCGGGCGAGCTCGGCTTCGTCCATCCCTGCGGGTGACTGCGCCAGAATCGCCAGCACCCTTTCCTCCGGGTCGCCCCTCAACAACGACTGCAGGCGTTCGATAACGACGGGGTCAAATCGCTTGTGCCGGGGCGCATGTGGCTCCAGTACGGTTCCGCCGCCGACGGTGAACATGGGCGAGTAGGTACGGATGACGAAGCGGTCGCCCCGTGCGGCAACAAGAGGCTTTTCCAGACGCAACTGCACAAAGCCCTGTTGCCCCGGTTCCAGTCGCTCGTTGTTCAGCAGAGAAACCCGCCCGATGACCTCCGCTGTGCCCAGATACAGCCGTATCCGCGCGCGGTGTGCTAACCCTTTCGCCGCATCGGGAAGCAGGTTCAGCTGGGCATCGAACGCCAGTGTAGGCTGGAACACGCCCGGCGGCGCACACACCATCCCGCGCTCCAGCTGTTCCTTCTCCACGCCGGGCAGGTTGATGGCGACGCGACTACCGGCCACCGCTTCCTCTACCCTGCGCCCATGCACCTGTATCTGCCGCGCCCGCGAGCGCAAGCCGGGGGGCAGTATCTCTATCGCATCACCCACGCGCACCCGCCCGCTGACCAGCGTGCCCGTCACCACCGTGCCTGCTCCCGCCAGGGTGAACACGCGGTCAATCGGCAGGCGGAAGGGAGCGTTCACCTCGCGGACGGGCACGCGCGCCACCGCATCCTGCAAAGCGTTCAGCAGTTCCTGTAGCCCCTGCCCCGTCACCGCCGACACCGCAATCACCGGCGCGTCCTGAAGCGGCGTATCCTGCAGAAAGGCGTGTACCTCGTCGGTGACCAGCTGCAACCACTCTGAATCCACCAGGTCGCACTTGGTGAGCGCGACCACACCCACCTTCACGTCCAGCAGGCGCAGGATGTCCAGGTGTTCGCGCGTCTGGGGCATGATGCCCTCGTCGGCGGCGATGACCAACAGCACCACGTCCACCCCGCCCGCGCCCGCCAGCATGTTCTTCAGGAACCGCTCATGCCCGGGCACGTCCACAATGCCCACCGTTTGACCGTTGGGCAGGGTCAGCGCGGCGAAGCCGAGGTCAATGGTCATCCCGCGCTCCTGCTCTTCCTTCAGGCGGTCGGGGTTGGTTCCGGTGAGGGCGGTAATCAGCGTGGACTTGCCGTGGTCCACGTGTCCCGCCGTGCCGATGATGACGTGTTTATCGGACATGTTCATCGTCTGGTAAACTCGGGTGGTGTAGCACACAGTGCACATTCGACGCGGATGCGGTAAAACCTCTTCGTGTCTGCGTGACACAAATGGTTCTCCCGCTGCGATACTGTGTGAGGTACAATAATCAGGTGAAAGCAGGAGGTGTCATCATGCAAAGCCTGGTCAGCAGGGATCTACTCACCGACGAATTAGAGGCGCTGGTTCGCGCGGGACACTACCCGTCTACGGAGGAAGCGATCCAACATGCCATCGAGGTACTGTTAACCGCCAATCCACTGCTGAGGCGCGGTGTGGCTGTCGACCTGCTCAGGCGGGGTAAAGTGACCCTGTCACGAGCAGCAGAGATAGCGGGAACGGACATGGAGACTTTTAAGCAATACCTTGCTCAAGCAGAGGTAGTAGTAGAAGTCGATGAACCGACAGAAGAGGTCGTGGCGGGAGCACGGCAAATACAGCAGGTTCGGGATAGCAACGCATGATAGTAGCCGATACTGATGTCCTCTCTGCATTTGCCAAGGTCGGTGCTATCCAATTACTCTTTGACCTGTTTCGCACAGATAACCTGACCATTACCGAAGGAGTTTACAAAGAGATACAGTATAGCGCCGACGCAGGTCACGCCTTCGCAAAAGAACTAACCAGCATGGTAGACGCGGGAAAGATACGCGTAGTCCATTTGACTGCTGAGGAGAAAAAGGAAACTTACACGCTACCCGACACCCTGGGGGCCGGTGAGCGAGAGTCGATTGTCGCTCTGAGGAGACGCTCTGGAATACTGTTGTCTAACGAGTCACGAGTGAAACATTATTGCGGGCAGTTCGGTATTACCTGCGTGCGGATTCCTGATATCTTGCGAGCTCTATGGCAGGAAGGGCTGGTTTCTAAGGAGGAGGTTATGCGACTGATTAGCGATCTCAAAGACAAGGATCGAATGCGTTTTACCGAGCGCACCTTACAGGCAATCTTTATAGATACTGCATAATACAGTATACTTTACCTCTCTTCAATCTCTGGATATGAGCATTCTGAGCCCAAAGACGTTCAGTCTATTTTATCATGCTGAGCGTCAGCGAAGCGTCTCGTCCTTTCTGTCATGCTGAACGCAGTGAAGCATCTTCTGAGATTCTTCGCTTGCGCTCAGAATGACAGGCAGACGAAGTCGGTTCGCCCATGCCCAAATAATCGTGTGTGGCGAAGTAATCAATAGTGTAATATCCAGACAATCAGGTTTAACACACTTACCCCTCCCCCACAGCTCCGGCAGAGAGGTTGGTGGTGAGAGCAGGAGATTTGACATACGCACGGCGAAGACGTATAATGCTGACGAGGCAGCAGGCAACAGGGAACACTGCTGTCCCCGTCGTGAATTCGACAAAAGGAGGAGAGTGAGTGAAAGGCTTGGCTCGTTTCGCAGCGCTGTTTGCTCTGGCGCTGACCCTTGGTGTTTTCGCAGCACAGCAGGCTCAGGCACAGTTCGACAACCCCGCGACCAACGTGAGCGTGCGCGTGGGGGCAAACGTGGTGAACCGAGCGAACATGCGCGCCGTGGGTGATGTATGGCTGGCTGTGGGCGCGGACGTGAAGATTCGCGGCGGCTCGCCCATCGGCGAGGGCGAACTGTTGCTGGGCGTGGACTACTACACCCGCAGCAAAAGCGGTCAGTCCTCCAGCATCACCGCCATCACCCTGACACAGGTGTTCTCGGTAGACCCCTCCGAGAAGTTCAGGGGCTACATCGGTGTAGGCGCGGGCGCGTATGTGCTGAAGCCTGCCGGTGTCAGCGCGAAGACCGTGTTTGGCGGTAAGTTCGTGTTCGGCTACGACATCAACGAGAAAATCTTCGTCGAGCTGAACTACCACCTCACCGGCAAAGAGATGGACTTCCGTGGGGATAGCACCACTATTCTGATCGGTTACCGCTTCTAAGGTTCAGGGGGCGGTGATGCACCGCCCCTTCTCCGTCTACCCATGAGGCAACGCCGACCGCTTAAGCTATTTGCAGGAAACGGGAACCCCGCCCTCGCACAGCGTATCGCCTCCGCGCTCGGCGTGCCGCTGGGCGACCTGATGGTGCGTCGTTTCAGCGATGGAGAGGTGCGCGTGGAATGCCACGAAACGGTACGGGGATGCGACGTGTTTGTGATACAGTCCCTCTGCCCGCCCATCCACGACAACCTGATGGAGCTGCTCATCCTGTTAGACGCCCTGCGACGCGCCTCCGCCGCACGCTTGACGGTGGTGATACCTTACTACGCCTACGCGAGACAGGAGAAGAAGAGCACCCCGCGCGACCCTGTGCCCGCCAAAGTGGTAGCGGACATGCTGACCACCGCCGGAGCACACCGCGTGATTACTATGGACCTGCACGCGGAAGCGATTACCGGCTTCTTCCACATTCCGGTAGACGACCTCAGTGCCCTCTCCTTGCTGGCGCATCACTTTATCCGGCTGAGGGGTGAAAACCTGGTGGTGGTTGCTCCTGATGCGGGTGCGGTACGACTGGCACGCGCGGTAGCGCAGAAGCTGGCGGCTCCCCTCGCGGTAGCTTACGCCCGAAGCGGGCACACAGAAAACCCGGCGCACATCCGGTTTGCAGGCGACGTGGAGGGCTTGAAACCGCTCATCATCGAGGATATGATAGTTACAGGAAAACGGGTAGAATCGTGTGTGAAGGCGTTGATTCGGCAGGGTTGTATTCCCGAAATCCGGGTAGCCGCAACGCATGGCGTGCTGGCGGGTGACGCACTGCTGCGGGTGATGCAGCCGGAGGTGGTGGAACTGGCACTCACCGACACCATCCCCCAGCACCACCAGCATCCCCGCGTGACGGTGATACCGACAGCGCATCTGTTCGCGGAGGCGATTCGGCGCGTGTACCACGACCGAACACTGGATACCATCGTTCTTCCGCACACGGTGGGAGATTAACGGAGCGAGGCGACCACAATGGCACAGAGGTTGACGCTGGAACAGATAGCCCATGTAGCACGACTGGCGCGTCTGGCGATGAGCGAAGAGGAGATGCGCCAGATGGAAAAGCACATCAATAACCTGATGGCGCAGTTCGAGCGACTGCAGGAGCTGGATACCACCGGCGTAGAGCCGACCGCGCATTCATTTCCTGTGTACAACGTATTCCGCGAGGACGCGGTACAGCCCTCTCTGCCCCAGGAGGAGGTTCTGCGCAACGCCCCCGACCAGCGCGACGGCTGTTTCATCGTGCCCATTATCGTGGAGGAGTAATGCCCCATGACCGTCCTGCCCGGCGCAACGCGCGAGGAGATACTGCAGGTGGTGCGCACGCTGGGGCAACCGGACTACCGCGCCCAGCAGATAGCGGAATGGGTGTACCGCAAGGGCGCGCGCCTTTATGACGAGATGACCAACCTGCCCCTGAGCCTGCGGCAAGCCTTGCCGGAACTGCTGCCCTTGCGACGGCTGGAGGTTGTTCGTGCACAACGCTCGGCGGATGGCACAGTGAAGTACCTCTTCGCGTTAGCGGACGGTGAGCGTGTGGAAGCGGTGTTCCTGCCCTACGATGACCGTACCTCCGTGTGCATCTCCTCGCAGGTAGGCTGCGCCGCAGGATGTCGTTTCTGTGCCACCGCGCAGATGGGTTTCACGCGCAACCTCACCGCCGGTGAGATGGTGGACGAAGTGCTTTCCATCCAGCAGATGAGCGGTCAACGTATCAGCCATGTGGTGTACATGGGCATGGGAGAGCCGCTGTGGAACCTGCAGGAAGTGATAAAAAGCGTGCTGCTGCTGAATCGCGAGGTGGGCATCTCACAGAGGCATATCACCGTTTCCACCGTAGGCGTAGTGCCTGCTATCTATGAACTGGCACAGCATCGCCTGCAGATAACGCTCGCCATCTCCCTCCATGCCCCCAGCGATGACCTGCGGGCACGCATCATGCCCGTCGGGCGTAAGTGGAAAGTACAGGAGCTGATAGACGCCGCTCGACATTACACCGAAGTGACGGGACGCAAGGTGACCTTTGAATACCTGCTGCTTCGCGGCGTCAACGATGAACCGCATCATGCGCACGCGCTGGCGCGACTGGTGAAGGGGCTGGTTTGCAACGTCAACCTGATACCGTTCAATCAGGTGGAGACGCCCGACGGCTTTACCCGCCCCGAGCCGTCGCGTGTGGCTCGTTTCCGCAGGGTGCTGGAGGAAGCTGGTATCACCGTCACACAACGAGTAGAGAAAGGACACGACATCTCCGCCGCATGTGGACAGCTGAAACTGGAAACGGCGCGCGCACGCGCCTGAATCGCATTCTGGTTGCTTCGCAAATTGTCGGCGCAACCCCTGAGACTCCACCTGTCTTGCGCCTGAGCGGTACGGTGCAGATGTTCTATCCGATGAACAACACGGGCACGATGACGCTCATGGCAGACGGCGTCGGCTTCTACGTTCACCTGCGCATGGGCGGGGTTGCCAGCGAAAGTGCGTACGATGCCACGACTGCCTCCGGGTGGCGAAACCAGCACGGGCTGGTGTTACCCATCGATATGAACGACGTTCAACAGTTCAGCAGACTCTCTCCCCTGCTCCTGCGAGAGACCCTTCTGCGCGCGGCGAGCGGACAGCTGGGCGTGATAGACTGCGGCACAACCGCCCTGCCCGATGGGCGCGAGGCACGCTGGTTGAAGGTGGTTTTGCAGTCGGGAACTCCGTGGGACATCTACTGCGACGAGCAGGGCAACCTGCTGGCGTGGGGCTACCACGAGAGTGACGACTTCCGCCGCCGACCGACGCAGTTCGTGACTATCCCCGTGGAGTGGAAGGAGTGGAACAGCGCGCGCCTGCCTGCAGAGATGAAGGTCTACGAAGACGATCGCCACACCCAGACGGTGCGCTGGGAGCAGGTGGAACGCCTGCCGAGGAGCGCGCTGTTGCCGAAGCTGAAGCCGCCAGATCCCCTGCCTCCGCCAGCGGGACTGCCTGTCACCCTGCCCGTTCGCTTCTCCCAGCGTGAGATATTCGTGGAGGTGAAGCTGAACGGGCGCGATTACCTGATGATGCTGGACACCGGCGCAGGCATTACCGTGATTGACCAGCCGGTCTCGGAGGCGTTGCATCTGCCGTCAGGAGAGAGCATGAACGTGCTGGGTGCGAGCGGACAGGGTGCAGCTTCGGTGACCCGATTGGCGAGTCTGCGGATAGGCAGGGTTCACCTGCGGGACGTGCAGGTAGCGGTGACCGACCTGGGATTGATTCGCCTGATAGGAGGCGGTCGCCTCGGCGGCATCCTGGGCTTCAACGTGCTCAGTCGGTTTCGCATGACGATAGACTACCATCGGCGCACGCTGACGCTGGAGAAATCGGGAGGCGCATTGCCCCCCGGATGGGCAAAACAGGTCTCCTTTATGGGCGCGACGCCGACACTGGAGGCGGAGGTAGAGGACATCGGCAAGGTGCCGATGCTACTGGACACCGGCGCAGCGATGAGCATCCTGCCGGTAGAGGCGGCACAGCAATGGCAGCCTGTACGGTCGGCATCATTGGGGCTCACGCTGGGAGTGGGAGGTGCGGGCAACATCCCCCGTGCGGCACGCGCCGCTTCGGTCAAGGTCGCCGGAGCAGCCATCCGGGGCATCACGCTGATGTTCTCCTCACCAGCCCCTAAAGGCGCGCCGGTGCAGATACTTTCCGAAGCGGGTTTCGGTCTGCTGGGCAATAACCTGCTGCGCCACTTCCGCCTGACCATCGACTATCCGATGCGCACGGTGGTGCTACAACGAATGCCCCGTCCTGCCCCTCTGGACGACGTCGCGACGGTGGGCATCGTGCTGGACCTGACAGCGGAGGGGGCGAAGGTGGCGGGGACTATCCCGCTGTCCTCCGCGTGGGAAGCGGGCATCGAGCGCGGCGACGAGGTACTGGCGGTGAACGGACGTTCCACCAGAGGTATGCGCCCCTCCGAAGTGCAGAAGTGGTTGACAGGCGAAGAGGGAACGTTCAAGCGTGTGCTCCTACAGCGCGGTACGAAGCGCCGGGAAGTTCGGATCGAGTGCCTGCCGATGTTCTGACCTACCTCCGCACCACCGGTAACAGGATGTGGCTTGGGCGTTTGGCGTCCATGTATATCGTGTTGTGTGCAGGGCGGGTGCGCTCGCTGGCGCGGAAGGGTTCGCCTGTGTTCGGATTGGGGTCGAAAGCGGGCGCGTTGCTGGATGTGACATGCACCCGAATGCGATGCCCCTTGTTGAACACGACGCTGGTACTCCACAGGTCTATCTCGAAGCGATAAGGCGTACCCGGCTTCATCAGTTTTTCCTTCGAGAAGCCTTCGCGAAATCGGGCACGCAAGATGCCCTCGCAGACGTTAATGGAACGCCCATCGGGATACACGTCGCACAGCTTCGCCACGAAATCGGTATCGGGCGCGTCGCTGGACGCCCACAGCACTACCTTCACCCTCCCCGTAACTTCCATCGGCTCGCGCAACGGCTCGCTGGTGAACACCAGCACATCGGGACGGCTCTCGATTTTGCGCTGGTCCATCGCTCCCGCAGGCAGGGTCAGGCGCGGTCCTCCCACCGTCGGCACGGGGTCTTTGGGGTCGTAGGTGTAACTGAGCGTGCCGCCCTCTTCGGGTTTCTGCGTGGACAATGAGCGATTCGGATGCAGGTAGAAGGGGGTCGGCGTAGCGTTCACAGGGGGCCACCTGTCGGCGGTACGCCATTCGTTGCCGGGCGCGTTGCGGTCGGTCACATCGCCCATCACGTAGTAGGTGACCGCCGGTTCGCGCTCCACACCGTTATCGACGCCCTTGAGGTAATGGTCAAACCACTTCCAGATGTCATGTGCAGTGGTAGGCGGTTTTTTGGCGTTGGGAAAGGAAAGCTCTCCTGCTTTCTCCTGGAACACGCCGTGCGTCCACGGTCCCATGACCAGCTTCTGCTTACCGCGTGCGCCCGGTCCACCCCGCGTCTGCATCCCCACGAAGGCGTCTATCGTCGCCTGTGCGAAGATGTCGTACCACCCGCCGATATGGATGGCGGGCGCGTTGGTGTAGCGGTAGCGCGTGGTCATATCGCGTTCGCGCCAGTAGGCGTCGTAGGCAGGATGGGATGTCCAGATTTTAAGTGCGTCGGGGCTGAACGCGCTAATGCGTAGCCAGTCCTCAACCAGCGCTTTGCGGAATACCCCTCCCCAGTATACTACGCCGTCATACAGGCTCGGTGCGCCAACGGTGATGTGCTGAGCGACTATCTTTTTCGTGCCCGTACCTGCCAGCAGGTACTGCGTGATGCCCAGCGCGGAGCCACCCCATGTGCCGATTTTACCGTTGCACCAGGGCTGTCGGGCAATCCACTCCACCGTGTCCTCGCCGTCGCGCAGTCTGCCCCAGCCGTCGGTTTCGAAGGGCAGGTTCTCCCCCTCCGAGCCGAACCGCCCGCGCGTGTTCTGGATTACCATCACGTAGCCCCGTCGCGCTGCGTCTTGCGCGATGCCCTCGCCCAGTTTGCGGTCGTACGGGGAACGCAGAAGAATAACGGGGAAGGGGCCATCGCCTTCGGGGAAGTAGATGTCGGTCGCCAGGCGCACGCCGTCGCGCATGGGAACCATTACGGTCTGCTTCTTGACCGGCGGCTGCAGTTTACAGAGTACGCTTCGAACCAGAAAGCCGACACCGATAACGCACGCGCCAATCGTCAGTACCGTTCGCCACCATTTTGCTTTACGCATACACAGAACCTCACTGCCAGCTGGCGAGATAAAAGTTCACTACAGGGACATAATGCTCCTTTGGCAAATCCCCCTCTCCCGAAACTTCGGGAGAGGGGGCAGGGGGTGAGGGTTAGTCATCTCCGATTGCGCCGAAGTTGCGTACCAGCACGCCGAAATCGAACAGGGTTACCTCCAAATCCCCGTCCAGGTCGGCGTCAGGGTTCCAGTTGCTATCGCCCGGCATACTGCCGAACGCGGCGACCAGCCCACCGAAGTCGAACAACGTTACCTCGTTGTCTCCATCGATGTCGCCGTTGGTAAGGGAGACGTCGACGCCGGTGACATCTGCGTTGACCACCTGCACACCCTGCACCACCACGCGCAACCAGTGGCTGGCTTTGAAGGCGATATCGTACGTGCCCGGTTCCACGTCAGGGATGGTGTAGTTTCCGTTCGCGTCGAGGGAGATGGTTTCGGAACGGACAGTAATGCCACCCTGTCGCAGTTGCGCGGCGATGGGTACACCAGTGATGTCGCCGGTGAAGTCCCTCAGCACGATGTTGCCGCTGATGCTGTAAGCAACGCGCGTGTCCAGTATCCATGCCCGGGTCGCGCCTTCATGAGAGCCGCTACCCACGATGTATCGTCCATCCGGGGAGACGCCCAGAGCACGTTCCAGCACGTCGTTTGAACCAAGCAAGCTGGCGTACACCACGTTCAGGTCTTCTACCACGACGGAGCCATCGGACAGTTTCCACCTTGCAGCGTGCCAGGGTCCTTCCGTTGTCCTCGACCTGCCGGCCACTATCGAGCCGTCAGCATTGATAGCGTAAGCCTCCGCAGTGACTCCGCCGAGAGTGCCCAGATCACGCATGCCGGTGCTGGCTGTCCAGTGGAAAGCGCGCCATTGAGCCGTGGCGTCCTGTGACCTGCCTGCGATAGCGGAACCATCCGCACTGGCTGCGCGCGCTTCACCCTGTACGCCGCCCAGCGTGCCGATGCTTTGCATTCCGGTAAGAGCCGTCCAGCGGAAGGCAGGTATCTCGGTGGGCCACACTTTGACGGAAATACCCACCACAACCTGCCCGTCGGCGGAGATGTTGTAAGCCACGCTGGCGCCACCACCGAGGTCGCCGAGATTCTCCATGCCGCCGGTGAGCGTCCACCGGTAGGCTCGGATGCCCACAGGGGAGTCGGAGACGCCCACTACCGCAGAACCATCCGCGGAAACACCGAACGCCTGCGCCTGGGGACCGCCCAGAGTGCCCAGGTCCACCATGCCTGTCTCCCTCGTCCACCGATAGGCTCGCATGGCTTGAGAACCATCGCGCGCGTTCCCCACCACGACCGAGCCATCAGCGGAGACGCCGAACGCCCAGCTCTCGCTACCGCCCAACGTGCCCAGGTCCTCAACCAGATAGTCTGCTCCTCTCCGCGTCCAGCGCACCGCCCGGCGGGACGGTTCCGCCTCGCCGACAACCACACTGCCGTCCGCAGAAACAGCCCATGCACGGTTATAGTTCCCGCCAGGCAGATTCGGCAACCAGATGAGTTTCTGCGCATATCCCCACCGGGCACAGCACGCCAGCATCACCATTGCTGCTACCATTGCAGCGAACCGTTTCATGGTGTTCACCTCCTTCACAATGATAAAAACAGGCACTCTATGTCAACGCTATCGCGTGTGTTCCCTCCCCCTTCTCCCGAATGAGAGAAGGGGGAGATGTCTTTTACGGCATATCATGCCACCAGTACTTCTGCCACACGTCTGTCCACACGGCAGGCCAGGGTTTACACAGCTCGCGGTGCGGCATGAACTTGGCATGACCGTCCATGTATGCCCAGTTCTGCCCGAGCGAGTGGCGGGTGTGCGTGTTGGGGACGATGGCGGTTCGGTCGCCGCACAGCACAGGCAGTCCAGGCCAGCACGAGTCGCAGTTTACCGCCTGAATCGGATAGCCCGGGTAGTTGGCAAAGGGCGCACGCCACACGTCCATGTCCTTATGCTGACCGTCCATGAGCATCACCTTCGTGGCGGGCGAGGTCACCGCTGCCAGCGGGACAGGCGGGAAACCGCGGATGCAGTTACCTTCCTGCCCGTCCGGGTAGTTCGGGTCGTGATAGGGATTGGTCAGGGTGTACACGTTCCAGCCGTAGCTGAAGGGGCGTCCTTTGCTGGTGTCGCCCGGGAAGCACATGAAGTCGGGGTATGCCCAGCCGTTCCACCGGCACTGTCCACCGGCGGGCACGTTGCCGTCCGCCGTCCACACCACCACGCCCGTCGCCTGCGGGTTGGCGCTGTTGCACCAGAAGATGTCCAGGTTCTTCAGGTAGGGCGCGATTTTGGTCTCGATGCGGGCGTTCACGTTGCGCCGCCCACAGGGACCATAGTGTCCCCCCGGCGGTGTGGGCCAGATGGAGTGGTCGCGTGGGAATGTTTCGTCGTAGTCCTGGGTGTACATGATGGCGCCCATTCCTAACTGCTTCACGTTGCTCAAGCAAGCAGATTGACGGGCTTTCTCCCGTGCTTGCGCGAACACGGGAAAAAGGATGGCTGCCAGTATCGCGATAATCGCGATGACCACAAGCAGCTCGATGAGCGTAAATGCGCGCTTCATAGGTATCAACCTCCTTTTCAGGTGTCAGATTTCACGGCAGATTACCTGCCGAGAACGATCTCAGATGCTCTGCTAACACTCAACATGACAGGAAAGCGCGTCAACCCTGTCATTCTGAAAGTGCGCCACCCCTGTCATTCTGAGCGGAGCGAAGAATCTCGGTTTGCCGATACCCTCAGATGCTTCGCTAACGCTCAGCATGACAGGTAAAACATGTCACCGGCTTGGTGGAATCTTTGCCCTCCCCCAGAGCGTAGCCGAGCAGATTGACTATCCCCTTCGCGAGGAATCACGCACTACCAGATGCGCTCTCAACAGCACCTGCTGGGGGGCAACCGACGGGTTCTCGATGCGTCGGAACAGAAACTCCCATCCCAACCGGCACATCTCCGCTACCGGCTGCACGACGGTGCTCAACGGGCGTTCCAGGTACTCTGTATCCATGATGCCGTCGCAACCCACGATAGCCACGTCATCCGGTACACGGATACCCCGCTCACACAGGGCGCGGTATGCACCGATTGCCATCTCGTCGTTGAAGCAGAATAAGCCGTCTGGACAGGGATGTTCGTCCAGATACTCGTGCATCCGCTGTCGCGCGCTGGGACGCGACGACTGTTCCGCCACGATGACCAACGGCTCCAGCCCTGCCTGCTGCATCACCGAGGTGTAGCCATCGTAGCGAGCGTCCCCCACATGGTTACCGTACTCGCACACCAGATAAGCGGGGCGTCGACAACCTGCCTGCAGGAGATGTTGTGTCGCTTCCATTGCTCCTGAGTACAGGTCCACCCCGACGAAATCGCCCTCTTCCACGTAGTACGCGCCGATGCTTACCAGCGGGGTGCGCACCATCGGGTTCGCCTCATGGTACACGCGCACACAGCGCGGCGAATCCAGCGCGATGATGCCGTCCACCTGCCACTGTGGAAACTTCTCGCAGTAGGCGCGCCAGTCAGGGTGCTTCACCATGTCCGTCACGATGAGCTCGAAACCGTACGGGCGCATCTGGTCCATCAGCAGGTTTACTACCTCCGCGTGATAAGGCGCCAGAGTTTCTGCCCATAGCGAGATGATGTCGGTTTTGCCGGTTACCAGCGCACGAGCCACACGGTTCGGGCGGTAGCCCATCTCCCGTGCTGTCTCCAGCACTTTTTGCCTCGTTGCCTCCGAGATAAATGTGCTCTCGCGACCACTTAGCACCTTGGACACCGTTGCGGTGGACAGATTCAGTCGGTTCGCAATGTCTCTAATCGTTACTCGCATTGTCCCCTCATTGACCATTGGTAATCGCTTAACGGTAAACGATTAACTATCTTTAGAATACTCCTCCCCGCCATGTTTGTCAAGGGGTTGGGGGAAGATTTTTCGAGAGAATCCCGCAAAAATGCGGTGATGGTGCAAAACCGGCATGGCATACTCCCGCTCTGGTAAGTGTCAATCTTCGCATCTCCCCTTGGGGAGGGCGAGGTTCCCGCCGAGCCGTTCCTCTTCGGTCGCGACGGAGCGCGACCCTCCAATGGGGTGGCGGTCGCTGTCTGTTCGGAGGAATGCGCTCTGTCGCATCCGAAGACCTTTTTATGGTCGTGACGGAGCACGACCCTCCAGTCCAATTGCGGGGAGGGCGAGGCTCCCGCCGAGCCGTCTTGCCACGCTGAACGCGGTGAAGCGTCTTTGAGATTCTTCGCTTCGCTCAGAATGACAATTGTTTGTTGTCATGCTGAACGCAGTGAGGCATCTCAAAAGTGGCGATACAACGAGATTCTTCGCTTCGCTCAGAATGACAGGGAGTGTACCCGTTTTTGTCATGCTGAGCGTCAGCGAAGCATCTCGTCCTTTCTGTCATGCTGAACGCAGTGAAGCATCTCCGAGATTCTTCGCTTCGCTCAGAATGACAGGGAGTGTATCCGTTTTTGTCATGCTGAGCGTTAGCGAAGCATCTCAACCCATCGCTGCATCGAGATTCTCCGCTCGCGCTCAGAACGACAGGGACCAGCCGGTTGCATCGCACGGTTAACGCCTGACAAGCCCTTCACGAAACAACCTTTTTCTTCCGATAATTCCAGGTAGCAGCGAACAGGATGTCTTTATGAGAACACTCACCGTCTGGCTTAACAGGCCGCTTGTCACCACGGCAGCGGTGGTTGTTTCAGTAGCGGTCGTGTCGCTTGCCAGCGTGGTGCTATTACAGCGAAAGGCAGAAAACGCTTTGCACCACGAGGTGCGTCAGAATCTGGTGCGCCTCGCTCGCATTGCCGCGCTTCACGTGGACGGGGACAGGCATTTGCGATGGAAGCCACAAGACGCTTTTACGCCGGAGTATAAGAAAGCAATCGCCCCCTTTTACCACCTCATGGAAGCGTCCAGAGACATCTACGACATTTACACCTGCGTACTGCGGGACGGTAAGGTGTACTTTGTGCTGGGCACGCCCGATTACGACCCGAAGACCGGCGAACCGGATTACTCCTACCTGAACGAACCCTACGACGAAGCCACGCCAGAGATGTTACGCGCCCTGCGAAGTGGTGTTGCTACTGCAGAAAACCAGTTGTATACCGACCGGTGGGGCACGGTTATCAGCGGTTACGCGCCTATCCGTGACTCCGCGGGCAAGCTGGTGGGCATCGTCGGCATAGACCTGCATGTGAACGAGTACCGCGAACGGCTGGCTGCAATCCGCCACCACGCGCGTATTACCTACACGCTGATACTGGTTGCCAGCATACTGATAGGTGCAGTAGTCTACACGCTATCCCGACGAGCTGAGCGAGATCGCGAGCAGCTACGCCTGCATGCCCGCGCGCTGGAGATGGCAGGGAACGCCATCGTGATTACCGACCACAACGGAACCATCCAGTGGGTAAATCCTGCCTTTACCGCTATCACAGGTTATGCCCGCGAAGAGGCACTCGGAAAGAATCCGCGCATTCTCAAATCGGGCAGGCATGACCGGACGTTCTATGAACAAATGTGGGGAACTATCTTGAATGGGCAGGTCTGGAAAGGAGAGGTGGTGAACCGGCGCAAGGACGGCAATCTCTATCATGAAGCAATGACCATCGCACCGGTATGGGATGAAAACGGTAGCATCACCCACTTCGTTGCCATTAAACAGGACATCACCGAACGCAAACGGTTCGAGCAGCAGCTATCGGAGGCTCTGGAGCGGGCGCAGGCGGCGAATCGCGCCAAATCCGAGTTCCTCGCCAACATGAGCCACGAGATTCGTACCCCGATGAACGGCATTCTCGGCATGGCGCAGCTGCTCATGGACACCCCGTTGAACGAAGAACAACGAGACTACGTGACCACACTCAAGACCAGCGCCGAGAGCCTGTTGTCGCTATTAGGAGACATTCTGGACATCTCGCGCATAGAAGCCGGTAAAATGGAACTGCATTACGCCCCTCTTCATCTACATCAGATGGTGCATCAGGTTGCCAGGTTGTTCGACGCCCGCGCGAAAGAAAAGGGGCTGTTCCTGCAGGTGGAAATAGCCGAGGAGGTTCCCTCTGATCTGGTGGGTGACGAACTGCGCCTTCGGCAGATTCTTTCTAACTTCGTGGGCAATGCGGTCAAGTTCACCGAAAGCGGTGGCATCACCATCCAGGTCAGCCTTGCCGAAACGGGTGGAGAAGCAAGCGTAGCCTCCCTGCGCCAGCATCTCGGCATACTGGAAAGCTACCGTACCGTGTGGCTGCGGCTGGCGGTCAGCGACACAGGCATCGGCATCCCCGCCGAGAAGCAGGAGATTATTTTTGAAAGCTTCACCCAGGCAGACGGCTCCGCCACACGCCGATATGGGGGTAGCGGTCTCGGTCTGGCGATTAACCGCCAGCTGGTAACGCTGATGGGCGGAACCGTCGGCGTGCGCAGCGAAGAGGGTAAGGGCAGCACCTTCTGGGCAGTATTACCGCTTTTCACGCCGAATATGGAACAATCTCAGGGGACAGTCAGCGGCGACCTGCCCCGATCGCAAGGCGGCGCTGAGAAAAGCTTGTTGTCATCCCCTGCCCGCGCGGCAAGACGTGTGCTGCTGGTAGAAGACAACGAGGTAAACCGGAAAGTCGCTGTGCGCCTGCTGGAAAGGCTTGGCTACGAAGTAGACGTGGCGTCGGATGGCGAGGAAGCGGTAGAGAAAACCGCACTGCGACGCTATGACGCGGTGCTGATGGATGTGCACATGCCGCGCGTAGATGGTCTTGAAGCCACGCGACTTATCCGCGAGCGCGAGCGCGGCACGGGCGAGCATCAGGTGATTATCGCGATGACCGCTAGCGCGATGAAAGAAGATGTGCAGCGATGCCTCGCGTCGGGCATGGACGAGTACTTGAGCAAACCAGTCAAAATGGAGGTTCTGCAAGAGATGCTTGAGAAGTGGCAAAATTCGGACTCCCCTGCGGAGTCAGCGGAGCTATCGCCGATTGACCGTGACTTCCTTACGGACATGACAGGCGGTGACGCCGAATTCGAACGGGAGCTTCTACAGGAGTTCTTGAGCACTATTCCCGGCTTGATAGAGCAGGTGCGCCAGGCAATTGCGTCAGGCAACAGTACCGCTCTGGCAGGCGCAGCGCATACCATCAAAGGCAGTGCGCGGGCGGTAGGTGCGCAAACGTTTGCCGAAATCGCCTTTGCGCTGGAACGAGCAGGCAAAGAGCAGCGCATGGAAGATGCCATGCAAACCGCGCAATCGCTCTTTGCCGAGTGGCAGCGCGTGCAAGGCTATATTGAACGACAGATACTCCAGCAAGCCGCTTAGCGAGGTTCATCCCTGAGGCGGGCGAGGTTCCTCCGGTTCACGTGCCTGTCATTCTGAGCGCAACGAAGAATCTCGGAGATGCTTCACTGCGTTCAGCATGATAGGACGACTCGGCGGGAGCCTCGCCCTCCCCAAGGGTGAGGATGGGTTCTCCCTGTGCTCTCCGCGTGCCCTGTGGTGTCAAATGTGATTGTTCAAAGTTCGGAATTACGGTAGAACCCCTCCTTTACACAACCCCTCCCGGAAGGATATAATGCTACCGGTAGATTTCCCAACGTAGAGGAAGGTCACATGAACCGAAGATTACCCGAATGGTTGACCATACGCGCCCCGCGTCCGGGGCAGATACAGGAAGTGGATAGCCTCATCAAGGGGCTACAGCTGCACACCGTGTGCGAAAGCGCACGCTGTCCAAACCTCACCGAATGCTGGAGCAAGCACACCGCCACCTTTATGATACTGGGTGACGTATGCACCCGCGCCTGCGGTTTCTGCGCCATCAAGACCGGGCGAGGCGAAACGGTGGACCTGCTGGAACCGCGGCGCGTCGCGCTGGCGGCAAAGCATCTGGGGCTGAAGCATGTGGTCATCACCTCCGTCGCGCGAGACGACCTGAAAGACGGCGGTGCGGAACAGTTTGCCGCCACGATTCGCGCGGTGCGCCACGAGATACCCGGCGCGATTGTGGAAGTACTAACCCCCGATTTCAAAGGCATCCGCTGGTGCATCAAGACGGTCGCCGACGCCCAACCCGACATCTACAATCACAACGTGGAGACGGTAGAGCGTCTACAGCATCTGGTGCGCCCGCAGGCGAAGTACTGGCGCTCCATCGACCTGCTGTACTACGTTAAGCGCACCCACCCGGAAATCTACACCAAGTCGGGCTTGATGGTGGGATTGGGCGAGACGAAAGAGGAAGTGATACAGACTATGCGCGACCTGCGCGACGCCGGGGTGGATTGCCTTACTATCGGGCAGTACCTGCGCCCCACCATGCACCACCTGCCGGTGGTGGAATATGTGCATCCCAGTGTGTTTGCCGAGTACCGGCGTATCGGTGAGGAGATGGGTTTCCTGTTTGTCGCCTCTGCACCTTTCGTGCGCAGCTCGTACAACGCGGAGGCGTTTTCGCTCAAAGTGATGGCACAGCGTCTGGCTCAGCTGGAAGCTTTGCAGGGGAGTGCTGAGGTGCGTTGACCCGCCGCCGTACCCGCCGATATATCGCCTGTCTGGTTGTGGTTGCGCCGCTGGTGTGGATATGCTGCTTCTGCGCCTTTTACCTCTGGCAGGCGGTTCCCCGCTTCCAGCAGATGGCGATAGAGGCAGGGCTCGCTTGGGCGCAGCAAGAGTGGCGGATACCGGTGCTGGTGGGCGAAATCTCTACCGACCTGCGACGGGGCAAGGTGACCGCAACGAACGTTTTTCTGGGTGACCCTACCTCGCCACAACGCCCCCTGGTCGCCGCGCAGGAAGTCAGGGTGAGCGGGCTGTTCTCGCGCCAGCTAAGCTTTCAGGTCACCCATGCAGTTGCGCATGTGGTGCGCCTGCCCGATGGACGCTGGAATTTCTCCCCCCTGATACCCAAACGCCGCCGTCCCCCTGCAGAAACCTTCTGGACGCTCCGTGTGACGGACACCACACTCTATTTCGAGGACCGCAAGGCGCATCCGAAACTGAACGCTACCCTGCGACAGGTGAGTGGAGAAATCCGCTATACGGCAGGGGTAACCGCGTTCCACTTCGCGCACGGGCAGGCAGAACCCGGCTTCCGCGCAAGGGTAAACGGCTGGCTACATAACGGGTTGCTGCGTCTGCGGGTGGATGCCTCCGATGTGCCTGTTTCCAAACTGCTGGCGTACGTGCGAGTGCCCTCATTAGACCCGGGCGACGCGAGCGCGTCGGGAGTCGTATGGGTTTACACCGACGCGCAAAGGCACATTCACTACAGCGGCACGGCGAAGGTACAGGCAACGCAAGCGCGGTGGCGACTGCCACAGGCTACCCTTTCGCTGAGCAACCTGAGAGGCTCCGGCGAGTTCCAGACAGGTGTTGCCACGTGGCAGGCGCAGGCAAATACCGGCTCCGGGCTGGTGCTTGCATCGGGTAGCGTGCAATGGCAACCGCAGGTCGCCATGAACCTGTTTGTAGACGCCCGGAAGATACCATCATCTGAACTGCGCCCTTGGCTGCGCCGATACGCGCCGCAGGTAGCGCTGAACGCGCCGGTGGACGCGAACCTGACCGTGCGCGGCACGCCCTCACAGCCGTACATACAGGGAGTGGTGAGCACTGCACAGGCAACCGTACAGAAAATTAATGTGCAGGAATTGAAGGCAAAAGTTATATTAAATACCCAATCCGCCCTGCTACCGGATGTGACCGTGCGCGTCGCCGGGGGGAACGTTCGGGGGCAGGCGGTGCTGTGGAGGGAACGGAAGGAATGGCGGTTCGCCGCGCAATGGCGTGCAGATGGCGTGAATCTTACCCGCCTGCGTCCATATCTGCCGGAGGACGTGCGGGGCACAGTGCGTGGGGAAGGTCTGGTGCATGGAACCCTGCAGAAGCCGACCGTTGTGGCAAACCTGTGGGGTGAGCGGCTGGCGGGCAACCTGTGGCGGAGCGAGCAGGCACAGGCGCGGATACGCTGGACGCCCGGAACGCTGAACGTCGACGGCGCGATGCTGGAGGACTGGACAGGTTCGGCGTACGTATCGGGAGAGGTAGACTTTGCACGCCGGCGGCTTGCTCTGCATGTACGTGCCGATGAGGTGTTGCTGGCGCCATGGGTAGAGCGTCTTGCTCCAAAACTGAAACATGAGGGCGACGTTCCTTTCGCATGGGTATACGCGCGCGGAGAACTGGATGGCACGTTCCGCAAGCCGGTATTTCGCGGCGTGATAGAGGCGACCGACCTGCAGTGGCGACGCTGGTCGCTGGATTATCTGGTCGCTCGCGTACTGGCTTCCCCTGAAAGGGTTACCGTAGAAAGCGGTATCATCCGCCGTCCGCCGATGGAGATAACCTGGCAGGGCGACCTGCAGCAACCACTGGACGCCGAGAAAGCACAAATCTCCGTAGACGGCGTCGCAAACAATGTGGATGCGCAGGAGGTTCTTGCCGCTCTGCGTGAAGTACCGGATGGTGCAAGCCCGCCTCCGATAGAAGCAATAGGAAGGGTGTTCTTCCATATTGCGGGCAACCTGCGCTCGCCCACTGCCGACCTGACCTTGAGCGTGCCTACCGCGCAGATACAGCACTGGAGTCTGACCAACCTCAGCGGCTCGCTTCGCTACGAGGAAGGTACGCTAAAGGTTGCTCCGCTCTCCGCCAGGCTGGGAGATGGCGTGTTGAAAGTGGAGGGCGAGCGGGATAACGAAGGCAGGCTTTCGTTCCGTGTGGAAGGCGAGCACCTGCCCCTTGCTCAGATACGCCCCCTGTTGTCTGAAGACGCCCCTCAGGGCATTAGCGGAGAGGCATCGGTGCGCGGCGTGCTCTCCGGCACCGAAAACGAGCTGCAATTTCGCGGGGAACTGCTCACAGAAGACGCCGTATGGGATGTGCTGAAGCTGAGCAAAGGTTACGCCGAGATAGAATGGCGCAAAGACGAGCTGAACGCCCGTAACGTACATCTTACCAGCCCGGAGGCGGAGGTTACACTCCGCTCGCTCCGGTTTGCGAGCGCACCTCGCGCCGTTGACGTGGAAGGAACGCTATCTATATCCTCGCTGGAACAGTTGAGCCAGCGCGCGCTGGATAGCGCGTGGCTGCACGACAGAGTACCCCGACTGGGTGAGGTGTTGCGCGAGCTGGGGCGCATTACCGGCACGGCGACGGTGCCCTTCCGACTGTGGGGAGACAGCGAAAGCCCGAACGTGGAGGCGTCTGCGCGCGTGGAGAGTATCGAGATAGACGGGCGCGCCTTGGGCACGCTACAAGCACAGGTGCACAGAGGCTCAGACGGCACATGGCGGTTACATAACGCGGTGCTGGCGAATGGAGAGCATCGCCTGATGGCTTCCGGTACGTACACTGCCGACGGGCAGATGAACCTCAGCGCGGAGGCATATAACTTTGACCTGTCGTGGTTCCAGCGGTGGCTTCCGCAAGCGACCGAACTGCGCGGCAGGCTGGAGGTGGCAACCGTCGAAGCGTCCGGCAAAAGCGACGCCCCGAACCTGACGCTAACGGTCGCACTGAAAGAACCCCAACTCGGAGGGGTGCGCGCCGAGCGAGTGATGACAGGCAAAGTGCAACTTTTGGAAGGAAGGATAGACATTTCGGAGGTCATTCTGGCACAGCAAGACGGACAGGTGCGCATCTGGGGAACCCTGCCCTTCCGCTGGGAGCCGTTTGGCGTGCCCGACAACGAGCCGATAGATCTGCATGTGGAGGCGGTTCCCCAGCCGTTGAGTGCGTTACTGGCGTATCTGCCCACCGCAAAGGTGACCGAGGTAGCGGGGCAATGGTCGTTGGGGGCGACGCTGGCAGGCACGCGAGCCTCCCCTCACCTTTCTGGCGAGATGCGCATCGATGCCGACAGGCTTCGTGTCGCCCCGATGGCAACCGGACTGCGCGACATCCACGCGGTGGCGCAGCTGTCCAGCGATACCGTCCGCCTCGTGGAGTTTTCAGCGGTGGGGGACACACCGCGCGGTGGGCGCATCGTTGGCTCCGGTAGCGTGCAGTTCGGTGGGGAGCAGCAGGAACGCATCGATGCCAACCTGAAACTGGAGCGGTTCTGGTTGGATGAACGCAACCTGTCGGGACAGTACGGCGAACAGATACGCACCTTTCTGGACGGCGAGTTGAGGATAACCGGCAGCGCGGAAAGTCCGCAAGTAGCGGGCATGATTGCCGCCAGCGGAGGAGCGTTTACCCTGCCGGCCAGCTTCCCCGAGCAGAAAGCGGAGCCTCGCTCGCTACCCATCAACCCGCGCTTCGACAACGTGGTGCTGCGCGTTGGCGAGGGAATGTGGCTAAACAGCCCCCGCCTTTCCACGCAGGCATCCGGCGACATCGTGCTCAGCGGCACGCTACAGGAGCCGGTGGTGCATGGACAGCTGGGGCTGGAGCGGGGCTACGTCTACTTCCCCACCGCGCGCTTCCGTCTGGAGCCGGGAGGCACCATCGCGCTGGACTACCCGGTGCCGGGCGACAACCCGTTTCGCGTCAACGTGAACGTGCAGGCAAGTACCAGCCTCAGTCTGGTATCGCCAACAGGCGGTGTTCGTCGGTACGGTATCACCGTGCTGGCTAACGGCGCAATCACCTCCCCGGAAGGGTTACGTACCGAGTTCCGCTCCGACCCGCCGGAGCTCTCCACCCAGCAGATTGCGCGCGCGCTCGGCGTGGGCACGCTGGAAGAGCTGTTGACCGGGCGCAACGTGGAGCAGGTGCTTCAACGCGAGGTAGTGAACCTGTTTACCTCCGCCTACGTGCCCCAGCTCTTTTCACCGCTGGAGCGCGGCATCGAAGAGGCGTTGCAGCTGCGCGAGTTCCGCATTGAGTACGGTAGATACGAGCCGGTCACCGTGACTTTGGTGAAACGGTTATGGGACGGTTTCAGTCTGAGTTACTGGCGAACGGTTTCCGCGCAGCAGGACCGGTATATTGTAAAGATACTTTACGAGTTGCCGGAATGGACACGGCTATCGCGTCGCTTCCTGCTGAGTTTCTCGGTGGATGAGAAACAGCGGCAGATGTGGGGTATAGAAGGAAGTTTCCGCTTCTAAAATGAAAGACTACAGCAGCCAGGGCGACGCAGAATACAGGGACTATTTACAGGGAAGCCATGGCATTGGATGACGACAAAGAAGAGCGCCGTCGCCGGTTCGCGGAAGTGGTCGATGCGTACTACGCTCGGATTTATAACCTGTTCTGCCATATTGTATCGGACACGCATCTTGCTGCAGACCTGACGCAGGACACATTTGTCAAGGCGTATGAGGCGTTCGGGCGGTTTCGCGGTGAGGCAAGCGTTTACACCTGGTTGTATCGGATTGCCATCAACGAATATCGCTCGTACCTGCGACGGCTTCGGCGTGAACAGGAATTCGTCAGTCGCTCGCTGGATGAGCCGGTGGAAACAGATGGCGAGAGCCTGTTCACACAACTACCAGACCCCTCACCTTCAGCGCTGCAGATGCTGGAGAAGGAGGAGCTGATTCAACGGATACACCAGGCGGTGCACTCATTGCCCCCGCGCTATCGCGCCTTTGCGGTACTGCGCGACCTGGAGGGGATGAGCTACGAACAGATCGCAGAAGTGACCGGCTTGCCGCTGGACACCGTGAAAACACGCATCGCGCGTGCACGAGCGCTGTTGCGCAGAAAACTGGAGCCTTACTACAGAGGATAACGGCTTCGCAGAAGGAGGAACGTCGGTTCGACCATGAGAGCATTGCGGATAACGTTCACTATCGCCCTGTGGGCAATCGCCGCCGCTGCCCATGCGCAACGCATCGCCGAGGTGGTGATCCGGGGCAACGTCAACGTGCCACAGGAAGCCATTCTGGCCAAAATCTCGGCGAAGCCCGGCATGGACTTCGACCAGTCACTGCTCAGTAAAGACCGCGCTGCGCTTCGGGACCTGGGCTTTTTCAGTGATGTCATTCCGCGCACGGAAACCACCCCGCAGGGCATTCGCATCATCTACGAGGTACAGGAATACCCGCGCATCAGTCAGGTGCGTATCACAGGCAACACCGTCTTCCCTACCGACGAGATACTGAAGCTGATGCGGACACAACCGGGCAAATTGCTTAACCACAACGACCTCGCCGCCGATATCGAGGCGATTACCCGGCTCTACATGCAAAAAGGGTACCTGGTGAATGTAGACCCGGATACCGTCGGTCCCGACCGCGATGACCCCACCATCCTGAACCTGCCTCTCAAAGAGGTCACTGTGGAAGCGGTAAAGGTCGCCGGGTTGCGAAAGACCCGCGAGCGGGTGGTGCTTCGCGAAATGCGCTATACTCGCCCGGGTGCGCTGTATAACCTCGAACAGATCCAGAAAGACCTGCAGAGAGTATACAACACCGAACTGTTTGAAGACATCAGCTACAAGGCGGAAATCGGCTCCGACCTGAGCAAGGTAATCGTCACCGTGAACGTGGTGGAGCGGCGCACCGGACTGTTTTCCATCGGCGCAGCCTACAACAACCGCCAGCAACTGGTGGGCTTCCTCGAAATGTATGAGACCAACTTCCGCGGCATGGGACAAACGCTTGGAGTGCGCCTCGAGCGTGGAGGTCCCGCCAACGCCAACAACTACGAGATAAACTTCGCCGAGCCCTGGCTGGACCGACGCAATACCTCGCTGTCGCTCAGCGTCTTCGACAAGACCCTCTACCGATTCAGTAGAGGGCTGTTCACCTCCGATCCGGGCACTATCGGCAACGAGGACCGGTACGATGAACGGCGTCGTGGCGGTATCGTCACCCTCAGTCGCCCGCTCTCGGAGACGACGCGGGCATACGTCGGCTTGCGCACCGAGTCGGTGCGGACGAACAACCCCGCTGTATTGCCCAGTGAGGTGTTCATCAAGCAGGACGGCACGGTGAGCTCGCTATCGTTGCGCTTGACACATAACACGCGCGACGTGGACTTCGACCCCGCCTCGGGCGGGTTCGACTCCTTCACCGTGGAAACCGCTCTGGCAGACTTGAAGGACATCGGCACCGCTATCTCGGGCGGTTTTGTGGGTAAGGCGAACTTCAATAAGGTCTCGATAGACCTGCGACGCTATTTCTCCCCACAAGGGCGCAGGCGTGCGCTCGCCGACAAGCGGCACGTTTTTGCTGTACGACTGTACGCCGGCAAAGCGTTTGGCAAACTACCCTTCTTCGAGCAGTTCTTCCTGGGAGGCGCGGAGAGCCTGCGAGGCTACCCCGAAGACCGGTTCTGGGGAGAGAACGTGGCGTTGCTCAGTGTGGAATACCGCGCCCCCCTGGCGCAGAACCTGGTGGGCGTGCTGTTTGTAGACGCCGGCGACGCCTGGGGCGGACGCTACGGCACAATCAACAACTTTACCCAGCACTCCAGCTTCAAACCGCAGATAGGCGCGGGCATCGGCATCCGGGTGCGCACGCCTATCGGGCCATTGCGACTGGACTACGGCTTCGGCAGTGAGGGAGCACGCACCCATTTCAGCATCGGCAATATATTCTGAGGTATCATGAGTGAGAAACACAAGGAGGAATACCCGATGAAACGAACCTTCAGCCTGCTGATAGCGATAGCAGGAATCATCAGCCTGACTGCAGGCGCATGGGCGCAGGGACGCGGCGCCGCTGGCGGATTCGGCATGGTGGACCTGAAGCGCGTTGTGGACGAGTACGAGCAGCGCAAAACACTGGAAAGCCAACTGCAACAGATGCGCGACCAGATGCGCGCCAAACTGCAATGGCGGGCAAATAACCTGCTGCTTGAAGAAGCGGAAATCACCGAGTACGAGAGCCTGGCGAGCATTACGAATCCCACCGACCAGCAGAAGCAGCGTATGCAGCAGATTGAGCAGAAGTCGCAACAGCTCAATCAGGAGCTTTCCCAGCTGCGCCAGAAAAATCCGCCATCCGAACAGGAAGTGCAGCGCATTAACCAGCTGACCGCTATCGAGAATCGCAACAAGGAGACGCTGATGCGAATGCAGGACGAGTTCGAGCAGCAGCTCAACACGCGGCGCGATGAGATGATTAACCAGATGCTGCAGGACATCCGCAAGGCGGTGGCGGCGATTGCGCAGGAAAAGGGGCTGGCAGTGGTGTTCGATAGCACGCAAGTTCTCTACGCCTCCAACGACATCACCAGCGATGTCATCAAGCGGCTTAACAAGAAGTAGGCGATTGGCTATCCTGCTTCTGGCATTGCTGACGGCTGGGGGATGCCTGAGCGGTTGCGCCCGGAGACTACCGCAGAGGGCGGTCGCCGTACAGTGGCAAGCGCTGTTGATATATCACCCTTTATGGGAGGCGCAGATATCCGCGCGCACTCCCCAGCCGACACGCACCGTTGGGGGTGAAGCGTTCCCGGCAACGCTCTCCTTACAGGGCACCACTCTTCAGCCGATGCAAACTGCCGAATCAGAACGCAGGCGACAGCGGATGATGCAGACATCCGCCCAACAGCAACAGGCGTTGACCGCCCGCTTGCAGCAGATGGAAGCGCGTCTGCTACAGGAGGAGATGGCGCAGCTGGAGGCAGAGCAAAAGGCGGAAACGGAGCTGGCGCGACAGGAGGTGCTTCGCCAGGCGGAACAGGAGGTCGAAGAGGTGTTGCGCCAGCACCAGCTGCCGCAAGCCGATGCCGAAATCAAAAGGCGCGTTCTGCAACGGCTGACACGCATTCGCCCTGACCAGCGCGAGGCACTGAACACTCGCCTGCAAGAGGTGGAAGCGGAGCAACAACATCTCTCCGAAACACTCCGGCGCAGGCTGGTGCGTATCGAGGAGGAAACCGCCCGCCGTATCCGCGAGCGCGCAGAAGCCATAGAGCAGGATTATGAACGCAGGCGAGAACAGCTGCGAGAGAGAAGCACAAAACGCCTGCAAGCGGAACAACTCCGCGCCAGCGTGCAGGTACGCGCCTTCGCCGATATGGGCAAGCCCGTTATCTTCCCGCACACTACCTTCAGCGTGCCGAACAAAGCCATCAGCGGGGGGCAACCGCCTCCCCCACCTGCAGTACCTCAGCAAGACATTCGCTCCCTGATAGAACAAGATGTCAAACGGTGGGTGGAAACGATATGCCGTCGTCACGGCTGGGTACCTGTCTGGCAGGCGCGGGCGGGCGTGCCCGATGTTACCCCACAAATCGCCCGGGAGATGCGAGGGAACATCCCATGAGACTCACTCTGCAGGCACTGGCGCAGGAGCTGAACGCGCAGATGGAAGGTGATGCGGATACCCCTGTCACAGGAGTATCCTCGATAGAGTTTGCGCAAGAGGGGGATGTGGTTTTTGCCGAATCGCCGCGCTACCTGCGCCTGGCGGAACGGTGTCCGGCTGCAGCGGTTATCGTATGGCGGGATGCACCGTCCATCGACAAGCCCGTTCTGCGCGTCGAATCGCCCAGGCAGGCTTTCTTGAAAGCGATGGAACTGTTTGCCCCTGAGCCTCGCCATCCCGAAGGTATTGACCTGAACGCGGTCATCTCCCCGGAAGCCGACATCGGGGAGGACGTGGCTATCGGCGCAGGGTGCGTTATTGAGGCGGGTGCACGGATTGGACGTGGCAGTGTGCTGTACCCGTTGTGCTATATCGGGCGGGACGCGCAAATAGGCGAGCAGTGTGTACTGTATCCGAACGTGACGTTAATGCATGATGTTAGACTGGGCAACAGGGTGATCGTGCATTCGGGTTCGGTCATCGGCGCGGATGGCTTCGGCTATGCCACCGTGGACGGCGTACACCGCAAAGTTCCGCACATCGGTACGGTGGAAGTCGGCGACGATGTAGAAATCGGCGCGAACGTGTGCATTGACCGTGCGAAAACAGGCGTGACCCGCATTGGCTCAGGAACCAAGATTGACAATCTGGTACACATCGGGCATAATGTGCAGATTGGGGAGAATTGCCTTCTGGTAGCGCAGGTGGGCATTGCAGGCAGCTCTCGGCTGGGCCGCTACGTGGTACTGGCAGGACAGGTAGGCGTAGCAGACCATGTCACCATCGGCGACGGTGCCATTGTTGCCGCGCAATCCGGGGTGGCGGGCAACCTGCAGGGCGGACAGCGCTACTTCGGCAGTCCTGCCCGTGAACACAGCAGACAACTGCGCCTCATGGCTTACACCAGCCGCCTGCCCGAACTGTTCGAGCGGGTAAAAGAGCTGGAGAGGAGACTGGGGCTAACGACGGAGGAAAAGGATGAATAAACAGTGCACGCTGAGGGAGGCAATCAGCGTCGAAGGCGTTGGCGTGCACACGGGTAAACGGTGCCGGGTGACGGTCAAACCGGCGGATGAGAACACAGGCATTGCCTTCACCGTGGGCGGGCGGTGGATCCCTGCGCTGGCAGAATATGTGGTCTCCACCGATAGATGTACCACACTGGGCGCAGATGGCGTGCGCGTGATGACGGTGGAGCACCTGCTCTCTGCGCTGGCAGGCACCGGCGTAGATAATGCCCGTATCGAGGTAGAAGGTGAGGAGATACCGGTTCTGGATGGTAGCGCGGCGCCCTGGGTGGAACGATTCTACAGAGTGGGGCTACAGGAACAGTCCGCACAACGACGGCGCATCCGCCTCACGCGCCCAGTCTCGGTAATGGCTGGCGACCGGGGGATATGGGCGATGCCGCACCCCGAGAGGCTATTGATAACTACGGTGCACTACGACCATCCGCTGGTGGGTACGCAGGTAGCATGGTTCCATCTGGATAAAATAGACTATCTGGAGGAGATAGCGCCTGCTCGCACCTTTGGCTTCTGGGAGGAGGTGGAAGCGTTACTGGCGCGCGGAAAAGCGCTGGGGGGTAATCTGGACAACGCCCTGGTCATTTTCCCCGACCACTACAGTACGCCCCTCCGCTTCCCGGATGAAGTGCTTCGGCATAAGGTGCTGGACTTTATCGGCGACCTGGCGCTGGTGGGCGCGCAGGTGGAGGCGTTATTCGTGGCGGTAAAGCCAAGCCATACCTTGAATACCGCCTTCGCGCTGGCATTACGACAGACGATACAGGGGGAGTGAAACATGATAGGACCGAATGGCGTACTGGACGTGGAAGCGGTTCGCGAGATACTACCGCATCGCTACCCGCTGCTGCTGGTGGACCGCATTCTGGAACTGGAGCCCGGCAAACGGGCGGTGGGATTGAAAAACGTCACCATTAACGAGGAGTTTTTCAATGGGCATTTTCCGGGGCAAGCTATCATGCCCGGCGTGCTGGTGATAGAGGCAATGGCGCAGGTCGGGGGCGTGCTGATGCTCTCCCTGCCGGAACATCGCCACAAGCTGGCTTATATCGGCGGTATCGACAAGGTACGTTTCCGCAAGCCGGTGGTGCCGGGCGATACGCTCATCACCGAGGTAGAGGTGTTGCGCTTTCGCGGCAGCACCGGCAAAGTGCGCGTGGTCGGGCGCGTGAATGGTCAGGTGGTGGCTGAAGCGGAGCTGATTTTCGCGCTGGTTGACCCCAAGAAGAACGGCAGCCGCGCGCAGGAGCAGCTGGCAAATTCTACCGTAGACAAAGGGAATTCTCAGTGATGGGCATACAGACTATGGCGCATTCGAAGATTCATCCGACCGCGATAATCCACCCAACGGCAGAGCTGGCTCCGGATGTGGAGATAGGTCCTTACAGTATCGTTGGGGCTCACGTATACATCGGGGAGGGAACCATCCTCGAATCGCATGTGGTGGTGGAAAAGTGGACGACCATCGGCTCCTACTGCCATATCTTCCACAGCGCAATCCTGGGAGGACCTCCGCAGGATACCAAGTTCAAAGGGGAGCGCAGCTACCTGCGCATCGGCGACCGTAATATTATCCGTGAGTTCGTCACCATCCACCGCGCTACCGGAGAAGAAGAAGCCACCGTCATCGGCGATGACAACATGATTATGGGATACGTGCACATCGGGCACAACTGCAAGCTGGGCAATGGCATCATCATCGCCAATCAAGCGGGCATCAGCGGGCATGTCATCGTCGAGGACCACGTGGTCTTTGGCGGAATGGTAGGCGTACATCAATACACCCGCATCGGTAAACTGGCGATGCTGGGAGGGATGTCTAAAGTGGTACAGGATGTTCCTCCCTTTATGATGGTGGACGGACGCCCGGCGGAGGTGCTGGACCTGAACACGATAGGCTTGCGCCGACACGGTATTCCTCCTGCAGTGCGAGCGGGACTGCGCCAGGCGTATAAACTGCTTTACCGATCGAAGCTCAATATGTCGCAGGCTATCGAAGCCATAGAAGAAGAGGTGGAGCCCAGCCCCGAGCGAGACTACCTGCTGGATTTCTTGCGCAGTATTCGCAAGGGCTTCGGAGGGCGCGCTAACGACCCTCGCGGTATGCGGTGAGCACATCGGTTACCATTGTGTGTGTGGCAGGTGAAGCAAGCGGCGATGCCAGTTGTGCCGCGCTCATACAGGCGGTGCGCAAACGGTTGCCTGCAGTGCGCCTGTGGGGCGTTGGTGGGCGACGCATGGCAGAAGGGGGGGTACAACTGCTGTATGACAGCAGTCGCTGGGGAGCGGTAGGCGTGGTAGAGGCGTTGCGCCTCGCCCCTGCGCTCTGGCTGGCACAACAGAACCTGAAGCGCCGCCTGGCACAGCAACCTCCCGACCTGCTGGTGCTGGTGGATTTCGGAGCGTTCAACGTGCCGCTGGCGAAGTGGGCAAAACAGAGGGGTATTAAGGTGTTTTATTACTTTCCACCCGGCTCATGGCGCAGGTACTTGCCCCGGCGCAACGACCTTCCAAACTGCACCGATTGCATCGTCACACCGTTCCCCTGGTCCGCCGATCTGCTGCGTCAGGCTGGCGCGAACGCGTACTTCGTGGGACATCCTTTGCTGGACAGGGTACACCCTTCGCTGAGTGAAGAGGAGTTCTGCGAGAGGTTGAATCTGAACCCCGAGCATTTACGCATCGGGCTATTGCCGGGCAGTCGCAGACAGGAGGTGCGCGCTCTATTGACTACCATGCGCAAAGCGGCGGAGCTGCTCTCCGATTTGGAACCGGGGGCGCAATTCGTACTGGCTTTAGCCCCGTCGGTGCAGGAGGAGGAAGTTCAGCGCGCCTTTGCCGGTTCCACCGTCCAGTGGCGGATTGTCAGAGAGATGACGTATGATGTGATGGCACACAGCCATTTACTGTGGTGCTGTTCGGGTACGGCGACACTGGAGGCGGCGATACTGGGCACACCGATGATTATCCTGTACCGCGGCTCATGGCTGATGGAGATGGAATACCACATTCGCAAACGCTCGCTGAATCTCACATTCATCGGCTTGCCGAACCTGATTGCACAGCGAAGCATCTGCCCTGAGCTGCTACAGCACTCCGCAACGCCGCAGAACATCGTTGCTTACTCGTTGACGCTTCTACCCGGCACCGAAGGACACCTGCTACAACGAGAGGCGCTGCAAGAGGTAAAATCGTTACTGGGAGAACCGGGTGCGACCGAACGCGCTGCGCACCTGCTCCTGGAGTGCCTGGACGTTCACCATGCCAACACGAGATGACAGACAACTGCAAAGACGCTTGTGGCGAGACCTCAAGCCGCACCTGAAATACATCGCGCTCGGCTTGATTTGTGCAGCGGGGGCACAAGCCATCACCCTGCGTATCTTTGCGCTCACCCGTGACGTGGTGAACGCCGCCCAGCATTACCACGATGTGAGCCTGCTCAACCGCGTGAGTCTCATTGTCATCGGCGCGTTCCTCATCAAGTTTGTCTTCGCCTACGGACAGACCTACTACCTTTCGCTGGCTATCAACCGCTTTACCATGCGCTTACGCGAGAGGGTTTACGAGCACCTGCAAAGCCTGTCGCTTTCGTACTTCACCCATCGGCGCACGGGCGCGCTGATGTCGGTGCTCACCAACGATATCAACGCCATCTCCAACGGCGGTACACTGCTGAAAGATATGGTGGCTGCACCCATTGGGCTGGTGGGAGGTCTGGTGTGGCTGTTCGTTATATCCTGGAAGCTCTCGCTGATTGCGGTGGTGGGCGTCCCGCTGATGGCTCTCATCATCCGTGCTATCGGCAAGCGCATGAGGCAAATCGGTCAGCAGACACAACTGCGCCTGGAGGATGTGACCGCTGTCCTTCAGGAAACCATCGCCGGAGTGCGCACCATCAAAGCCTTCGCCACCGAACCGATGGAAATCAAACGGTTCAAAGAGCGCAACTACCTTTCCTATCGCGCCATGATGGACGGTGTGCGCACCAGCGCAGCGTTACGTCCCCTGATCGAGCTCATCGGTGCGGGCGGAATCGCCTTTGTGCTGTGGTACGGCGGACACCAGATTGTGCGTGGTGAGCTGGACTTTGGTGGTCTGAGCAGCTTCCTGCTAACGCTGAACCTGGTGGCACAGAGTATGCAGACGCTGGGTAGCATCAACGTCACCCGCCAGCAGGTGCTGGCGGCAGCGGAGCGCGTGTATCGCGAGGTGCTGGACGTCCACCCCGAAGTACAGGAACTGCCCGATGCGCCTCTGATGCCTCCTATCGTCGGGCATGTGCGGTTCGAGAACGTGAGATTCGCCTACCATCGCGGGGGGCGGCTGGTGCTGGACGACATCTCCTTCGAAATGCAACCCGGTACGGTAGTGGCTGTGGTCGGTCACAGCGGAGCGGGCAAAAGCACCCTCGCCGACCTGATTCCCCGTTTCTACGACCCCACCTCGGGACGAGTGCTCATCGACGGCATCGATATCCGCACGGTGCAGATAGCCTCCCTGCGCAAGCAGATCGGCATCGTGCCGCAGGAGACGCTTCTGTTCGGCGGCACCATCCGCGATAACATCGCCTACGCCGTACCTGATGCCACCGACGAGCAGGTGATTGAGGCAGCGAAGGCAGCTCACGCACACGAGTTCATCCAGCGACTGGAAAAGGGCTATGAAACCCTGGTCGGCGAGCGTGGCGTGCGTCTGTCCGGTGGAGAGCGACAGCGTATCGCTATCGCCCGCGCCATCCTGAAGAACCCACGCATCCTGATTCTGGACGAGGCGACCTCCTCGCTGGACACCGCCTCCGAAGCGCTGGTACAGCAGGCACTGGAGGAGCTGATGCGCGGGCGCACCACGCTGGTCATCGCGCACCGCCTGAGTACAGTGGTCAATGCCGACCAGATACTGGTGCTGGAACATGGACGTATTGTGGAACAGGGCACCCATCAGCAACTGCTGGCGAAGGGAGGAGTGTACGCCCGACTGTTCCGCAAACAAATGGGTGAGCAGATGGCACAGGAGCTGGTGACACAAGGTGAGTAAGGACGGAGAAAAACCGGGCTGGTGGCAACGGCTGCGTCCGAGAGTGCTGGGTTTTATCGTGTGGAGTCTCGCCCGGGCGATCGGGCTAAGCTTGAGGCTGAAGGTGCTCAATTTCGAGCAGGTACTGGAGCGAGTGCGACAGGGTAAAGGAGCGGTACTGGTGACCTGGCACGGGCGCAGCTTCATCCCCGCCAATGTGTTTAAAGGCAGGGGATTCTGGGCGATTATCTCTCTCTCGCGCGATGGCGAGATACAGAACCACATCTTCCGACGGTTCGGCTTTCGCATCATCCGCGGTTCTACCGGACGTGGCGGTATCCGCGCTGCGCTGGAAGCGGCTCGGCGTGTAGCAGAAGGAGGCATTCTGGCGTTCACCCCCGACGGTCCGCGTGGACCCAACCGGCAGGTGCAACCCGGCGCGCTCTTCATCGCCCAAAAGGCAAAATGCCCCATCATTCCGGCAGGTGTCGCCGCCTACCCGCGCAAACTGCTACCAACGTGGGACCGCTATATGATCCCCCTGCCCTTCGCGCGCGGCGTGTTTATCTTCGGAGAACCCATCGATGTGCCTGAAGACCTCAGCGAGCAACAGTTTGAGCAACTGCGCCAGAAGGTGGAGCAGGCGATTAACACGCTGGAGGAGCTGGCGGAACAGATGGTTCGGGCAAAGCGAGTGTAAGCCATGTTCAGCGTAGTATACAATCTCTTCCTTCTCCTGACATCCCCCCTGTGGCTGATATACCTGTTGTGGCGTATTGTGGTACGCGGCAAGTCGCGCGAGGGGTGGAGCCACCGGCTGGGCGGGCTACCCCCATCTCCACAGGGGCGCAGGACGATATGGGTTCATGCGGTGTCGGTGGGCGAGGTGATCGCTGCCCTGCCCCTTTTGCAGGCGTTACGTGAGGGGTTTCCCGAACACCACCTGCTGCTGACCACCCTCACGCCCACCGGCAATGCCACCGCCCGTCAGCACCTGGGCAAGCTGGTAGATGCAGTAGGCTACCTGCCGGTAGACCTGCCCTTCGCGGTAGGACGCGCACTGCAGAGAGTCCACCCCGACGCGCTCATCGTGATGGAAACCGAGCTGTGGCCTAACCTGTTGATGATGGCGTATCGTCGCGGAGTGCGAACTTTCATCGCCAACGGCCGCCTCTCCGACCGAAGTCTGCCTGCCTACCGGCGGTTTCGGTGGTTCTTCACTCAGGTTCTGCGCTGCGTGGACGCGATATGTGCGCAATCGGAAGAGGACGCGAAGCGGTTTTGTGCTATCGGTGCACCTCCCGACCGCGTGCACGTAGTGGGTAACACCAAGTTTGACCAGGCGGCGGTTGGGGCACAGGATATCGACGCCGATTCGTTGCGCAAGGAGCTGGGGCTTCCGCAAGATGCGCCGGTGCTGGTCATCGGCAGCAGTCGCGCCCCCGAAGAGGAGAAGCTGATTGCGACCGCTTACCGCTTACTGCGCGAGCATTTTCCGAACCTGTGCATCGTATGGGCGCCGCGCCACGTGGAGCGAGCAGAAGCGGTTGGTGACGCACTGAAGAAGGAGGGCTTTCAGCCCTGGCTCCGCACGCAGGGAACCCCTGACACTCCGCAGGAGCAAATCGTGCTGGACACTTTTGGGGAGCTGGGAAAGGTATACGCGGTGGGCGATGTTGCCATAATCGGTGGAAGTTTTGTGCCTTTAGGTGGACAGAATCTGCTACAGCCGCTGGCGCACGGCAAGCCGGTGGTGCATGGACCCTACATGCACAACTTCCGCGATGTGGCCGCGCTGGCGCGACAGGCAGGGGTAGCATGGACGGCAAGTAGCGTTGAGGAGCTGGTACAGCATGTATCCCGCCTGCTGGGAGATGAACGCCTGCGTGCCGAAGCTGCTCGCCGAGCCAAAATGCTTGTCATGGAGCAACAGGGTGCATCCCAACGGATAACGGAGATAGTGAAGGCGACTGTGGAGGGATAACCTCTGCGCAGATATCAACCCACCTGCTGCTTTCTGCGCCGGACTTCCTCCACCCAACCGAATATACAGCAAATGACCAGTACCGCAACTGCCGAGCCGCTATCCCCTAACCTCACATATAGCGTCCGTTCCTGCCGCAGCTCCACCCCGTCCGCCCGCAGCTGCGCCTCGGTGAACAGTTCTGCTCTGTGCAGGCATCGTCCCTGCGCGTCGAACACCGCCGAGATACCTGTTGTGGCGGAGCGCAATACCCACCGGCGCGTTTCCACCGCCCGCAGGGCGCAGAAGGCAAGGTGCTGTTCCGCAGCAGGTGAGCGACCAAACCAGGTGTCGTTCGTCACCACACACAGCAGGCGCGCCCCCTGCCGCACCATTTCACAAGAGATACGGGGTAGCGTGGACTCGAAACAGATGGGTGTGCCGATGCGCCAGGGAGTCAACAATACGAGCCGCTTGCCTGGTGAGACATCTGCGCTCACCACCCCGAAATGCTCCACCCAGGGCGTCCACCGCCGAAAAGGCACGTATTCGCCCCAGGGCACCAGATGCTGTTTGCGGTAGGTTTCTGCACCGCCATCGGGCAAAAAAGCGGTAACTGTGTTATAGCTTCTGCCGTATTCTTCATCAAAAGTGCCGATAAGCACGGTAACACTCCGCGCCGTCGCCTGCCGGATGAGATCGGAAAAGGGATAGGCAGTGGCGTCTGGCACAAGCGATTCCGGGAAAAGAACCATGTTCACCTTCTCGCGAACTGCGCTCTCCAGCGCAAGAGACAGGCTTGACTTGACCTGCTGTTGCATTGTCTCGTCCCACTGGCGGGTGGTGTCCACGCTGGGCTGAACAACCAGCGCGGTCAATCGTTCTGGAGCGGAAGGCAGGCTCAGCCTCCACCATCCGAACAGGAGCAACAGTGCGGAGAGTTCCACTGCCCCCAACAGGGGGCGCATCTTGCGCTGCACAACCGCTTCGGCAACGGAGGCATTCACAACAACCAGCCATGCGCTCAGCCCCCAGACGCCCAGCAGTTCCACGCTCTGTAACGGTAACAGATTCCGATGCTGGGAAACCGCCAGCTGCCCCCACAGGAAACCCCACGCTCCCGCCCCACGCAGCCACTCGATAGCCACCCATAGCCCTGCCGTCCATGCGACCGGTAAGGCGGAACCCCGTGCAAACCGGTTGACCAGCGTGTAAATCCACCCGAATGCGCCCGCGAACAACGTCTGCGACAGCACCAGCGCGCCCCACGCCGCCAGCCCCAGCCAGAAGCTGCCGGTCCACCGATGCACGAACTGCTGCATCCACCAGAGCAGCATACCGTAGAAGCAGGCTCCCCACACCAGCCCGATAAGGCATCCCTGGCGGGGGCGTGAGAGGGAGCGCAGCGCAAGCATCAGCGGCACCAGCGCGAACCACGCCAGCCAGCCCCAGTCTACCGGTGGGAACGCCAACCACAGCAACAGTGCGCTCAACACACTGCCCAGAATGGAAACGAACAGCCTCTTCACATTGTGCCATTTTCGCTAAACCTCAACGAGAAGCCTTCCGGGTGTACCGCGTGGAAACGAAAGCATGTGGAAACAAATGCCCTGAAGTGGTACAATCCTCATGGAGGTGTTGAAGAATGGCTGTTGTTCTACGAGCTCGCTTCAACGGTCAGGTAATAGTACCAGACGAGCCGCTTGACCTGCCTGCGGGCACGCCGATCGAGGTAGAGGTGCGGGTGGTGTCCGAAAACGATAAGGTTTCGGACGCTGCGTTCGCTCCACTCTACCAGATGATTGGGTTGGCTGAGCGAGGCCCCGAAGATGCCTCTGTGCATCACGATCTGCGTCCAGAGGAGCCAGCACATTGAGGGTGTTCGTTGACTCGGGCGGCTGGCTCTCGGTGTTGATACGTACTGACCGCTACCATCAGGCAGGGAGCCACTATTACCAGCAGATTCTGGCACAGCGTGCTATTTTGCTGACCTCCGATTTTGTATTAGACGAAGTGATTACCCGCCTCCGCTACGATGTTGGTCATGCAACCGCAGCACAATTCATTTACCTTGCACGGCAGGCTGCTGAGCAGCAGGTGCTGCAGGTATTACGGGTAAACGAAGAGATTTGGCGTGAAGCGGAAGACCTTTTCTTAGAGTATGCGGATGTGAAGCTTTCATTCACCGATTGCACATCCTTTGCTCTCATCAGGCGCTACCCCGTAGACGCGGTTTTTGGCTACGACAGACACTTTGCCATGCTGGGGTACGCGTTATCTCCTGCGGTAGACCCCTCCGGGTAAGGTTGACGCTTTTAGCCCTACCGCGTTATACTGAAACCGTCACAGGAGGGAAAGGGCATGCGACGTTTTGTGAACTTGAACGGACAGATGGTCTCGCCTGCCGAGGCAAAGATTGACCTGTACGACCACGGTTTCCTGTACGGCGATGGCGTGTTCGAAGGCATCCGCGTCTACAACGGGCGCATCTTCAAACTGCAGGAGCACGTCGATCGCCTGTACCACAGCGCCCGCGCGCTGATGATCGGCATCCCCATCAGCAAAGAGGAGATGACCGAGCGCATCAAGTTGGTGGTGCGCGAGAACAGCGAAACGAACTGTTACATCCGCGTCACCGTTTCGCGCGGGGTCGGGCTGGGTTTGGACCCCAAACACATCCGTCTGGAGCCGACTATCGCCATCTCTACCGCCGACCTGGCGCTTTATCCGCCGGAGATGTACGAGAACGGGTTGCACGTGGTCACCGTTTCCACGCGCATTCCACCTGCGCAGTGCCTGGACCCGCGTATCAAGTCGCTGGGTCGCTACATCAATAACATTCTCGCAAAGATGGAAGCTAACCGCGTGGGCGCAGGCGAAGGATTGATGTTGAACGTCGAAGGCTACGTTGCCGAAGCCACCGGTGATAACCTGTTCATCGTGAAGGACGGCGTGTTGCACACCCCGCCTCCCTCTGCGGGCATCCTGGCAGGCATCACCCGCGCTACCGTGATGATGCTGGCAGAGAAAATGGGCATCCCTGTGCGCGAAACCATGATGACCCTGTACGATGTGTACACCGCCGATGAGGCATTCCTCACCGGCACCGCCGCCGAGGTGGTACCGATGGTTACACTGGATGAACGCCCTATCGGCGCGGGCAAGCCGGGCGATGTGACACATCGTATCATCGCCGCGTTCCGGGAACACACGCAAAGCAGTGGTACGCCTGTCTGAACAACGGTGCGAGGTTTGCGGAAACATTGCCGTGCAGTGGCGGGTGCACGCTGACGGTCATACCCGGCTGTTATGCGCAGAATGCACCCGCCGATACCTTGTACGACTCGCTCCCGAAGAGGCAACAGCGGGCTTCACGTTGCTCCAGCAGGCTACAGACCAGCCCCAAAGCACCTCCGCCTGCCCTCGCTGTGCTACAGAAGTCGCCCTGCTTGCCGGACAGGGGGTAGCGGGTTGTGCCGACTGTTATCGCTATCTCCCCCAGGCGATTGACCGATGGCTGGAACGATGGTCACTGCCTCTGCGTCACAAGGGCGAGTCGCTGCCGGAAATCGCCCATTCCCCACCCGCACAGCCCCTCTCCGTCCAGCCGAACGCTTATTGGCTCCACACCCTGCATCCGTCGCAGGTCATTATCAGCAGCCGTGCCCGATACGCCCGCAACTTTGTCTGGGCACGCTTCCCCTGGTGCGCCGACAGCGCGGAGCTGGAGCAGGTACGCTCCCGCGTGGAGCGAGCCGCGCGTTATAGCCGATGGCGATTCGACGTGTTGCCCACGCACCGCATGAAACCCTCCGAACGTCAGCGATGGATAGACCTGCGCCTTGCCAGCCCCCAGCTGCGCGATAACGTCCTCCACGGTTTACTGATCGTGGACGAAGCGCGCGCCGTGAGCGTACTGGTGAACGAGGAGGACCATCTGCGGGTGCAGGCTATCCTGCCCGGATTGCAGGTGCGCGAGAGTATCGCGCTGGCCCGCGCTGCCTTAGACGCGCTGGCACTGCAAGAGGAGCTGGCTTTCTCCGACAATTACGGATGGGTGACCGCCTCCTCCCTCAACATCGGGTGGGGGCTGCGGGTCTCGGTGATGATGTATACGCCTGCTCTGGAACGGACGGCACAGCTGCAGACCGTGTGGCAGGCATCTATGGAGCTGGGAGGCACCGTTCGCGGTTTGCACGGCGAGGGAACGCCCGCCGGCGCGCTGTTTCAGGTGTCTAACATGCATAGCATCGGCATAGACGAGATGACCGTTGCCGCGCAGGTAGCGGGCACCGCGCAGTTTATCGCTCAGGCAGAGCAGCGCGCACGGGAGCAGTTGTTGCAAAAACAGGTGCAACAGTTGCACGAAGAGGCAGAACAGGTGTATCATAATCTTGGAAAGGAACGCACCTTGAGAGCCGCAGATGCCTTGCAGATGCTATCGGTAATCAGCCTTGCCGCGATGGCAGGCTGGGGGCGCCTGAGCGCCGAGGTATGGAAAGAGATGCTGATGGCAGTGCGCTGGGAAGCCCAGCACGATGACGCCGAATGGCGTGCCATCAGGATGCGAACGCTGGTGCGGCAAGTGCGCAACGGATAGTTCGCCCTTCGGCAATGCGCTTGCATCTGCAGGCTCAAAACGGGTAACCTAATAGGCGGTAGGAACCTTTTTGTGGAGTACGGTCGGCTTTGCAGGCGCTGTCGAAGGGAGACACCATCCGCAAGCACCGCCGCTGCCGATCAAGGAGGTCCCATGTCAGCAATGTGGCAGCGATTCACTGAGCGTGCTCGCCGCGTTATCTTCTACGCCCAGGAAGAGGCGGGACGTTTGGGTGAAAACTATGTAAGCACCGAGCACCTGTTGCTTGGTCTGGTACGCGAACCGGATAGCGTTGCCGCACGAATCCTGGAGCGTATGGGCGTTAGCCTCAGTCGTGTGCGCAGTGAAATCGAGCGGCAAGTGTCGCGCGGGGAAGGCAGACTCGGTCAAGAGACCCAGCTGACCCCACGTGCCAAGCGCGTGATTGACCTCGCCTACGATGAGGCACGCCAGCTGAACAACAACTATATCGGCACGGAACACCTGTTGCTGGGCTTAATTCGTGAAGGGGAAGGGCTGGCAGGCAGGGTTCTGGCAAAGCTGGGGGTGGACCTGGAACGCGCCCGCCGAGAGGTGATGGCGCTACAGTCCAGCGATACCGGCGCACCCGCACCGCGCCAACGCTCGCGTACCCCTACTCTGGATGAATTCGGTAGAGACCTTACCGAGCTGGCTCGACAGGATAAACTGGACCCTGTCATCGGCAGACACACCGAGATCGAGCGCGTCATCCAGATTCTTTCCCGCCGCACCAAGAACAACCCGGTGTTGATCGGTGAGCCCGGCGTGGGCAAAACCGCCATCGCCGAGGGACTGGCACAGCGCATCGTCTCGGGTGACATCCCAGAGGTGCTCAAAGACCGGCGCATCGTGGCGCTGGACCTTGCCGGGCTGGTAGCAGGAACCAAGTATCGCGGCGAATTCGAGGAGCGCATGAAGCGCGTGCTGGAGGAAGTGCGCAAAGCACAGGGCGAGGTTATCCTGTTCATCGACGAACTGCACACGGTGGTGGGCGCAGGCGCGGCAGAAGGGGCTATCGACGCATCGAACATTATGAAGCCCGCTCTGGCGCGCGGCGAACTGCAATGTATTGGCGCAACCACGCTGGACGAATACCGTAAGTACATCGAGCGCGACGCCGCGCTGGAGAGACGCTTCCAGCCGGTGCAGGTACGCGAACCGACCGTGGAGGAAGCCATCGAAATCCTGCGTGGTCTGCGCGACCGCTATGAGGCACACCATCGCGTCAAGATAGAGGACAACGCTATCATCGCGGCGGTGCGCCTTGCAGACCGCTACATCACCGACCGCTATCTGCCCGATAAAGCAATAGACCTGATAGACGAGGCAGCGTCGCGTGTGCGCCTGCAGTACTCCCTGCCCCCGCGTGAACTGAGGCAGGTCAAACAGCAGCTCGCCAAAATAGAAAAAGAGCTGGAGATGGCGCACAAATCGGGCGACTATTCGCGCGTGCAGGAGCTGCGCTCGCAACGCTCCGTGTTGCAAAACCGCGCCGCCGACCTCGAGCAGGAGTGGAACCTGAAGCGGCAGGAGATGCGCACGGTGGTCACCGAAGACGAGGTGGCGCACATTGTGCAGTCGTGGACGGGTATTCCCGTCTCGCGCCTGATGGAAGCCGAGACGGTGAAGCTGCTGAAGATGGAAGAGGAGCTGCACAAGCGCATCATTGGGCAGCACGAGGCGGTGATGGCGGTGAGCAAGGCGATACGTCGTGCCCGCTCCGGGCTGAAAGACCCCAAGCGACCGATAGGAACCTTTATCTTCCTCGGTCCGACCGGCGTGGGCAAGACCGAGCTGGCGCGTGCTCTGGCCGCCTTTCTGTTCGACAACGAGAACAATCTCATCCGCCTCGACATGTCCGAGTACATGGAGCGGTTCGCGGTATCGAGGCTGGTAGGCGCGCCTCCGGGCTATGTGGGCTACGAAGAGGGCGGACAGCTCACCGAAGCGGTACGCCGACAACCCTACTCGGTGGTGCTGCTGGATGAGATTGAGAAAGCGCATCCCGAAGTGTTCAACATCCTGCTGCAGATTTTCGAGGATGGTCGCCTGACCGACTCGCAGGGCAGGGTGGTGGACTTTAAGAACACGGTGATTATCATGACCTCCAACCTCGGCGCACGCTCCATTCAGGGAGAACCCAGTATGGGCTTCCTGAGCTCTTCCAAGCCCAAGGAGGAGACGGAGCGCGAGTACGAGAGCATGAAGGGGCGCATTATGGACGAGCTGAAGCGCACCTTCCGCCCCGAGTTCCTTAACCGTATCGACGAGATCGTGGTATTCCACGCGCTCACCTTCAACGAAATCCTGCAGATTGTGGACCTGATGGTCGGGCGGGTGGCGCAACAGGCGCGTGCACAGGGCATTGAACTGGAGATAACGCAGGAAGTGCGCGAGATGCTGGCGCGCGAGGGCTTTGACCCGCAGTTCGGTGCACGTCCTCTGCGCCGTGCAGTGCAGCGGCTGATTGAGGACCCGCTGGCGGAGGAGATTCTGCTTGGACGCTTCAGCGAAGGCGACACGGTGCTCGCGTCGCTGGACGAGGACGGCAGGCTGGTGTTCCTCAAGAAGGAAACCTCCGAAGCGGAGAACCCGCCGGAGCCTGCAGGAGTAGGCTAAGCCTGTAACGAACATCCCACCGGTTTCCCGGTGGGATGTTTTCTTTGCAGGAGGTTCTTGCCATGAACGCCTTGCGGTTCCTGTTTGTGGTCTGCCTGGTATCTCTGCTTGTTGTATCCTCTCCGGCACAAAGCAACAGAGCGTGGCTGCAGGTGGACATCCTCCGCGAGGGAGTACCTGCCAGCATGACCCGTGTGCGAGTCTCCACCCAGAATATCGAGAAAGTACAATGCGCTCTTTATCGAATAACCCCTGAAAAGTTTCTGGAGTATGTTACCAATCCTCGCTTCTATGGGGGTTATGAGTTCAGCAATGAAACGGTGCGTGCCCGCCGTGCGTTGAGAGAACCGGAAGGCAAGCTGGTACAGCAATGGGAGAGCAGGTTAACCACCCGCCCCCGCTCTGCTTCACCCGGCGAAAACGTATACTATTCTCGCACCACGTTCCTGCCCAAAGTGAACAGTGGAATATACTATCTGCGCGTGTCGGCAGGCAATCTGTGGCGGGGGCAATTCGTGCTCGTCTCTCGTATGGGGTGCATCGCCAAATACACCGCTGAAGGCTTACTATTCTACACCTACGACTACGAGAGCGGTCAGCCGCTGAGAGAGGTTCGCCTTACCCTGCTTGACCGCAAGCGCCGCCCCTTCCGCGACGCGCATACCGGAGCGGACGGCATAGCGCGTATTTCCGCCGGAGACGCCAGAGGCAGCACCGCATTGCTCATCCGTAGAGGCGATGACGTGCTGTTCCATTACCTGTACGGCGATACTGCTCTCCGCCCGCCGAAGTGGAAAATTTACCTGTACACCGACCGCCCTATCTATCGGCCGGGGCAGCTGGTGCATTACAAGGTAGTGCTGCGCCGAGTAGCGGGGCAGGAGTATCGTAACGCTCCTGCTGAGGAGATCAACCTGCGTCTGGAAGACCCGCGCGGGCGTACGCTCTTCCGCACAAAAATGCGCACCGGTGCGATGGGCAGCTGCTCCGGCACATACCGCCTGAACGCGGAGGCGACCATTGGCGAATATACGCTTACCGCCGAGCGCGAAGGTGATGAAGGCTACGCCATTTTCGAAGTCGCTGCTTACCGCAAACCCGACTTCGAGGTGCAGGTCACTCCCGAACAACCGCTTTACATCGGCGAAGGGAAAGGCGCATTCCGCGTCAAAGCCAGCTACTACTTTGGCGCGCCGGTAGCTCAGGGCAAAGTGCACTACACCGTTCAGGCACGTCCACATTTCCCCCGACGCCCCGCCCCGGCAGACGAAGAGGAACCTGCACCCCTCTATCCTAACCTCTCCCCCACCTATCTCTACGGTTACAATCCGGTGGTTGCCGAAGGGGAAACGGTAACAGATGCGCAGGGGCAGGCTCGCATCGAGTTCGATATCAAGCCCACCGCGCGAAGCGACACCTTGTACATAGCGCAAGTATCCGTAGAGGACGCCGGTGGCAGGTCGGTGCAGGCGCAGGGGACGGTGCCCGGTGTGCGTGCGGAATTCGCCCTCAGTGCAGAGGTCGAGCCCTACTTCGTCACCCGTAACCAGCGGTTCAATCTGCTGGTGCAGGCGCAGGACTACAACGGTAAGCCTGTCGCTACCCCGTTTCGGGTGGAACTGATACAAACCTCGTGGGATGCCACTGCTCGCCAATGGAAGGAACAGGTTTTGCACACATGGCAGGGGAACACCGATTCCGCCGGCAAAGCCTCACTGGAGCTGAGCTGGGCACAGGCAGGCTTCTATCGTCTGAGACTCTCCGCCACAGATGGCGCAGGGCGCGCCACTGAAACAGATACCTACCTCTCTATCTGGGGGCGCGAGTACCGTTACCTGACCCTGTGGCAACAGCCCAGCGCCTTGCAGGTTGTGCTCGACAGGGGTTCTTACCGCCCTGGCGACACCGCAAGGGTGATGCTGCTGGCATCTCGGACACCTGCCATCGTGTGGCTGACTATCGAGACCGACCGCGTGCTGTGGTCCAAACAGGTGAAGATAGAGGATGAGAGCGGCGCCGTGGTGGAGGTGCCCGTGCTGGCTCAATATCGCCCGGGAGTGTACCTGTGCGCTGTTGCGCTGGGGGGCTATTATGCCCCTGTCGCGGTACGCTACCTGCGCGTGCCCTACCCCGAAAAGCAGCTGCAGGTACGGCTGGAGACCGAACGCCCCCAGTATCTGCCCGGAGACCGCGTGCGCTATCGCGTAAAGACCACCGATAGCAACGGCAAACCTCTGTCGGCGGAACTATCGCTGGGCGTGGTGGACGCAGCCATCTACGGATTGAGACCGGATACCACCCCCGACCCCTTCCATGCCTTCTGGGGCAAGCGACCACACGGTGTCTCCACACAGCAGTTTCTGCCGGAGGTGGTACCCGGTGGCGCATTTCAGCAAGTCGCATTGGCGCAGAAGAGATTCGCCATGGCGGAGCAGGTGCAGATACGTCGCCGCTTCGAGGACACCGCCTACTGGAACGCTTTCATCACAACCGACGCGAACGGCGAGGCGCAGGTAGAGTTTGAGTTGCCGGACAACCTCACACGCTGGGTGACCACCGCTCGCGCCTTTACCGCCGAAACGCACGCCGGAGAGGGAAAGCAGGAGTTTACGGTCAACAAGCCGGTGATGGTGAGGCTGTACACGCCGCGATTCGTGGTGGAGGGCGATAAACTGCGCTTTCAGGTCATGCTGACCAATCGTACCGGTAGCGCGCGCCGAATGCGACTGCAACTGCTTGCCCGGCCGGTCGGCTCGCTGGAAAAGGAAGTCAGCGAGGAACAGACGATAACATTGCAGAACGGTGAACAGAAGCGTATCGACTGGCAGCCTTTCCCCACCATTCCGCTGGCGCAGAGGCTCTGGCTCACTGCAATAGCGATAGCAGAGGGGATCGATGACCGGCGAGCCGGGTCAGACGGCGTGGAGCAATCTCTGCCGGTATTGCCCCGCGCCACCATGCGCCGGGATGTGTGGAGTGGAACATGGCAGGGTACTGCCACCCTCAACGTGCGCCTGCCGGATAACGCGATACCGCAGTTTGGCGAGATCGTACTGCGTCTGTACAACTCGCCTGTGGCACGCGCTCTGCCCGCTTTGAGCGACCTGGTGTTCTACCCCTACGGTTGCACCGAACAGACCTCCTCCACCCTGCTGGGTGTGGCGTTTGCCCACCAGATAGCACAGCAGGTGAAGCTGAACATTGCGCAAACGCCCTGGCTGAAGGGTTTGCAGGAGAAGGTGGACGCCGGGTTGACCCGCCTCTATGACCTGCAGTTAAGCGATGGCGGCTGGGCATGGTGGGAAGACGAGGAGTACCCCCTACCGGAGCTGACCGCGTACGCCCTGCTGGCGCTGGCTGAGCTGAAGGCGGTCGGGGCTAACGTGGACGCCAATGTGCTCAAGACAGCAATCGCCTCCGCACGGGCAATGCAAGCAGAGGGCGTCCTGTCCGAGCGATACAACCCGAAGAGCGAGGAGTACGAAACCGTAGAACGCGAGCTGTACCCCGAAGAGGAAGCGTGGCTGGCTTACGCGCTTGCCCGACACGGGGAACTGCCTGAGTCAGCCGTGGATTGGCTCTGGAAACAGCGGAGCAAGCTCAGCAACCTGTCGCTGGTGTTGCTGGGGTTGGCTCTGGATGCGCAGGGGGGAACGGAGAACAGCAACCGCGTTCGGGAGTTAATGGGGCTACTCACGCGGCGGGTGAAGCGTGACGATACGGGCAGCTACTGGACGGCGGACGAGCGCGACTGGTATACCTCTGACGCGGAATGCACAGCGCTGGCGCTACGCTTGTTGCTGCGCCGTGAGCCTCGTCATCCGCTGGTCGCTTCTACCCTGCAGTGGCTGTTGACCCGTCGAGAGCGAGAATGGATTTCCACCAAAGCGCAGGCATACCTGCTGGGTGCGATAGCGGAATACGTCCGACACTATCCCATCGGTAAAGGTGGTCAGACGGTAACCGCGCAGGTGGGCAATCGCGTGACGCTACTGCACGTTCCTGCGCTGGACTCGGAGGAGCCTTTCGCAGAATATCGCTTGCCGTTACTGGAGGTAGAGGGCACAGAGTGGCAGGTGCGGCTCACTGCGGCAACACCTCACGATGCGCAACTCGCCTATACGCTGGAACTGCGCACCTATTTGCCTCTCCAGCCTGATGGGAGCACACAACGCGCCGCACCGAAAGACCTGTACATCACCCGCCGCTACTTCGTGCTGAAACAGACCCCGCCGAAAAAGCCTGATGAGTCGGTCTGGGAGCCGTTGAACCGCCCGGTGCGTGTGGGGGAGACGATAATGGTAGAGGTAGAAGTGCAAACGCAGGGCGAACGGGAGTATCTTCTCGTTGAGGACCCCTACCCCGCCGGTTTTGAGTATGCACCACCCCCACCTCGGGGCGCATCCAGTATGTTCTGGGAGGACTGGGCATACGGCTACACTGAGCATCACGAACCGCTGGACCAGCATGTGGCTGTGTTTATCGCGTGGATGCATAACCGCTATCGGTACCGCTACACCCTGCGTGCGGAAACGCCCGGTGAGCGGCTGGCTCTACCCTCGCGCGTGGAGATGATGTACCGCCCGGAAGTGAAAGCTTACGGCAAAGCGCAATCTATTACCGTGCTACCGGGGGAGTGATGGACGGTGCCGGAGAGAGGCAATATCACCAAATTGCCGCCACTGGTCGGCGAACGCGCACCCGGGTTTGCGCTTCATGACCGCAGCGGGCGTCTTTTTCGGTATCCTAACGCTTTGGGTAAGCCGCTACTGCTGGTGTTCTGGGCGTTCTGGTGCGATACGTGGAAACTCACCACACGAGCCATCCGGCAGGCACGCTTGCGCCCGCCATACTGGGACGGCGAAGTGTGGGCGATTTGCGCAGACGGACGCTGGACGCATCGCCTGTCGGTAGACCCGGTGGCAAGGTTGATAGACTTTCCGGTGCTGCTGGACACCGGTTCGCAGGTCAGTAAGCGATACGCTATCGACTCCGTGCCCACACTGGTGCTGGTAGACCGCACGGGAACGGTGCGGTGGCGATTGCGCGGCGTACCGAAACCTCAGTGGCTGGAGTCGGCGGTGGAGAACCTGTCGGACCCATCGCCCGATCGGGACGAGCCGCTTTACCTGACCTTCGACGACTTCCCCCAGCCCGGCGATGAGAACCTGCTGGACGCACTCCGGCATCTGCGCCTGCAGGTCACCCTGTTTGCCATCGGACGCAACGCCGAACGAATGCCTGAGCTGGTGCAGCGCGCCGTTGCAGGAGGGCATATCATCGGCAACCATTCCTGCTTCCACCGGACGGCGGGGATGAGCGTACAAGCGTGGATACAGGACTTCGAACAGGCGAACCGCATCCTGCAGCGGATAACCGGGCAAAAGCCCCGCCTGCTGCGCCTGCCCGGTGACCCCAACGCCCCTGTCGCCCAGCAGGTGGCGAACGCTCTGGGAATGCAGGCAGTTGGCTACACGGTCAACCCGTACGACTTCGCCCGACCGGGCACGCGGGCGCTGGTAGAACGTATTCTGGCTCAGTCAAAGCCGAACGGTATTGTGCTGCTACATTGTGGGGTGAGGCAAACGGTAGAGTCTCTGCCCATGGTGGTCGAGGCGTTGCGGAAGCGATTCATCATCGGAGCACTGCGATGAGTAGAGAAGAGCAGGCATGGCTCTTGCGCTTTTTGCGGGCGCGCATGGAAGGGATGGTGCGACACAAACCCTCTCGCCTCCCCCCTCTCCGCGAAATACCGGAGGTTTGGCGTCGGGCAGGAGGGGTGTTCGTCACCTTAGAGGTCGCCCATCGAGTGCGCGGTTGTAGTGGCAGTCTGTATCCGCGCTTACCTCAGCGATGGCAGGAAGCACAACGCGCTCTGGAACGCGCCTTGCATGACCCTCGCTACCGCCCCATCCGACCGCAGGAATTATCCCTGGTGCGCATTTCGGTCACGGTAGTGCTGGCAATAGAGCCGATAGACCACATCGGGCAGCTGGGCGGCGCCGAATACGGACTGGTGTTGCGCACCCAGGACGGACACGAAGGCGTAGTGCTGCCCTACGAAGGGCGTCTTCCCGGCGAGCGCTTGCGCTGGGCATACCGAAAAGCAGGAGTTGCGCAAAGCCGTCCCGCTCAGCTATACCGCCTGCGTGCGGAGCGTTTCAGCGAGTGAAGCCACCAAACCTTGACCTTTCGCCTCTGGTTTGATACAATCAGTGTGTGTCTTGGGCAGGTATCATCACAAACGCTGTGCAGGAAGCATCATGAGCGGTTGCGCCGTTGAAAGAAACGAATCTCAACAGAAGGGTCGTCTCTATACGCCAATGCGTTCGATACTACTGGCTCTCTTTGCCTGTCTTCTCGCCGGAGCCGTAACGGCGCAGCAAGAGATTCCCCCACAGGTCACCGTTGTGGTCATCTCCACCGGCACTGAAGAGGACCATCTGAACTTCGCCTTTAACACCGCCGTACCCGAAAAGGAGGCGGCAGAGCGATTTGAACGCCTGCTACGTTACGGTGGATGGCAGGGAAAGCTGTTGAAGGTGCGCACCGAATCCCCGAAGTCTCAGACGGGCAGTATGTTACCTCCCATCACCGACGTTATTGGACGCGCCCGCAACGTCATAGACCGCCGTAGCGGCGGCTTACCCGTGGAACCCTTTCTGCGTGCTTTCTCGGATTTAGACACTTTCGAGATATACTTTCTGGTACGGGGAGATATGCCCTTTCAGGGTCTGCGCGAGTGGACAACACGCGACTTGCAGGTGAGGCTCATCCATACTCCCGGCGTCTACCGTTACCAGGTGCGCATCCTGCGCCACGCCGCCGATGTGGACCTGAGCGTGCCGTTTCACCAGCCGGTGCCGGAACAGACGCCCCAGCAGGTAAAGCACAAGCAAACAGGGCTGGGCTGGCGAATCGCAGGCTGGGCGTTAGTATCGCTGGCTCTGGGAGGTCTGGCGTATCTGGTAATGCGCTGGACAACCCGCCACTCTTCCCGATTACCGGCATCTACACAACGTCATGAATCCACAAGAGAGGGATAACATCGATGTTGGAACTGAGCGAGTTACTGCGCTACGGTGCGTCGGTCAAAGCATCCGACCTGTTTATTAAGGAGAACACACCGCCCACGCTGCGGGTGCATGGCAAGATTCAGCCGATGGACCTGCCTCCGCTCTCGGCGGACGACACGCGCAACCTGGCTTACAGCGTGATGACGCATGAACAAATTGGGCGGTTCGAGCACCGCCACGAGCTGGACCTCGCGTTCACCATTGAGGGTATTACCCGCGTGCGCGCCAACATCTACCAGCAGCGCGGCAGTATCGCGATGGTCTGTCGCCTCATCCCGCTGGACATCTACACGCTGGAGGAGCTGAAGATGCCACCGGCGGTTGCCGAACTCGCCAAACAGCGACAGGGACTGGTGCTGGTAACCGGTCCGACCGGTTGCGGAAAATCCACCACCCTGGCGGCAATGATTGACCTCATCAACAGCACCCGCCGCTGCCACATCGTCACTATCGAGGACCCCATCGAGTTCGTGCACCCGGACAAGCTCGCCATCGTCAGCCAGCGCGAGGTGGGCATCGATACCGACAGCTTCAGCGACGCGCTGAAGTACGTGGTGCGCGAAAGCCCGGATGTTATCCTCATCGGCGAGATGCGCGACATCGAAACCATGCACGTCGCCCTGCAGGCGGCGGAGACCGGACACCTGGTCTTCTCCACCGTACACACGCCGAGCGCGGCGGAGACGATGGACCGCATCATCAATATGTTCCCACCCCACGACAAGCCTCAGATTTGCATGCGCCTGTCCAACTCGTTGCGAGGCATCGTCTCGCAGAAACTGGTGCCCCTGAAAGACGGCAGTGGGCGCATCGCCGCTGTGGAAGTGATGATTTCCACCCCCACCATTGCCAAACTCATCGAGGAGGGGCGCGTGGGACAAATTTACAGCGCCATCGAGGAAGGGCAGTTCTGGGGAATGCAGACGATGAACCAGTGCCTGTACAAGTACTATAAGCAGGGGCTGATTACCGAGGAGGACGCTCTGGCGTACGCAGGAAACCTGACCGAGCTGCGTCAAATGCTACGACGCTAACCGTTGCTATAGACTTGACAACAGGAATGAAGCCGAGCCCGGGAGGAAAACACGAAATATGCACATAGACGATTTGTTGCGCATGGTGGTGCAGCGCGACGCTTCCGACTTGCACCTGCGCGCAGGGGAACCACCTATCTTGCGCATTCATGGCGACCTGAAGCGTACCGACCTGCCACGCCTCACCGCCGAGGATGTAAAAAATCTGCTCTATGCTATCCTCAATGAGGAGCGCAAACAACGCTTTGAGCGCGATAAGGAGCTCGACCTCTCATACGAGGTGCCGGGGCTGGCGCGATTTCGCGTCAACATGTTCTGGCAACAGCGGTGCGTGGGGGCGGCGTTGCGCCTTATTCCCTTCCGCATCCGCACCATCGATGAACTGTTGATGCCGCCAGCCGTCAAAGAGCTGTGCATGCGCCCGCGTGGACTGCTCCTCGTGACCGGTCCCACCGGGTCGGGGAAGTCCACCTCGCTGGCAGCAATGATAGACCATATCAACACCCATAAACGCTGCCACATTATGACCATCGAAGACCCCATCGAATACATGCATCACGATAAACTGTCCATCATCAACCAGCGCGAGCTGGGGGTGGACACCCACTCCTTCGCCGACGCGCTGCGCCACGTGATGCGTCAGAACCCCGACGTGATTCTGGTGGGCGAGATGCGCGACCTGGAGACCATCCACCTTGCCATCACTGCGGCGGAAACCGGACACCTGGTGATGTCCACCGTGCACACGCAGGACGCTCCCCAGACCATCGACCGTATCGTGGACGTGTTCCCGCCGGAGCAACAGCAGCAGATACGGATGCAGCTGTCGGTGGTACTGGTGGGCGTGCTCTCTCAGACGTTGTTGCCGAACGCACAGGGCACAGGGCGTGTGGCGGCGTTCGAACTGATGGTAGCCACGCCCTCTGTGCGCAACCTGATTCGCGAAGGCAAGACACACCAGCTCTATATGGACATCCAGACCGGCGCAGAGTACGGGATGCAGACTCTGGACAGCTGCTTGCTCAGCCTCGTGCGCAAAGGTCTGGTGGACTTCGAGGACGCCATTGCCAAATCGTCCAATCCACGCGACTTCGAACAGCGCGCCCAGCGCATGATGGCAGGTGTTCAGGTGTAGCATGAACGCTACCGTGCCGGAGCACATACGCCGTGAGTGGGAAGCCAGTGGGCGACCGGAAACCGACCCCGGTCTGCGCGAGAGGTTGCCACATCTACCTCGCCTGCCTCTGGTGATTGTGTGCAGCTATCTGGACAAGGAAATCAATCACGGCAACATCCTGCGTATCGCCGAGGCGTTTCGCGTGCAGGAAGTGGTGTTCAGCCGATGCGATGGACGCGAAAAGAACTACGCGGGCGCGGTAGGCGCAGAGAAGTGGCAACCGCACCGGTGGGGCTATCCACTGGAAGAAATCCGCTCTCTGCGGGCAAAGGGCTACAGCATCGTGGCTCTGCATCTGGACGAGCGGGCTGTGCCGCTGGAGCGCGTGGAGTGGCGGTTTCCGGTAGCGCTGGTCATCGGCGAGGAGCTGCACGGTGTGCCCCCCGATGTGCTGGCGGAATGTGAGCAATATGTGGCGATACCGCTCTACGGCGCAACCACTTCGCTCAACGTGGCGGTGGCGACCGGCATCTGCGTCAACGCCATTGCCACCTATTACCGCCAGCGAGTGGATCCCGATTTTACACCCGCGCGAGCGGTTTCGAGAAAACTGTTGTCCATCCCAAACACCGAGCAAATTAAGGGAGATGAACCATGACGGTTACCGTAGATGAACTTCTGACCAAAGTGGTACAACGAGACGGTTCCGACCTGCATCTGAAGGCAAATCAATATCCGATGGTTCGCATTTACGGCGACCTGTATCCGATGGAGGAATACGGCAAGCTCAGCCCGGAGCAGGTGCGCGAGCTCTGCTTCAGCGTGATTTCACCGACGCAACGGGAGCGATTTGAAAAGGAGCTGGAGCTGGACTTCGCGTACGAGGTGAAGGGGTTATCCCGCTTCCGCGGCAACATCTATCAGCAGAGAGGTAACGTGCAGGCGGCGTTCCGTGTCATCCCCTATCGCATCCAGACGATGGAAGAGCTGCACCTGCCGCCCGTGTGCCGGTACTTCGCCGAACGCCCGCGCGGGCTGGTGCTGGTGACCGGACCCGCCGGTTCGGGCAAGTCCACCACGCAGGCGGCAATGCTCCACTATATCAACGAAAACTTCCCGGTGCACATCGTGACCGTTGAGGACCCGATAGAGTTCGTACACGAGCCGAAAGTGGCTCTGGTGAACCAGCGCGAGCTGGATACGGATACCCATTCTTTCGCCAACGCACTGAAGTTCGTGCTGCGCCAGGACCCCGACGTGATTCTGGTGGGTGAGATGCGCGACCTGGAAACCATCCACCTCGCCATTACCGCCGCCGAAACGGGACACCTGGTGTTCGGTACCCTGCATACGCCTGACGCAGTGCAAACGGTGGACCGCGTGATCGACGTGTTCCCGCTCTACCAGCAACAGCAAATCCGCATGCAGCTGTCGGTGAACCTGGTGGGCGTGATTTCCCAGACCCTGTGTAAGCGTGCGGACGGCAAAGGGCGCGTGGCGGCGTTCGAGGTACTGGTAGGCACCTCCGCCGTGCGCAACCTGATTCGCGAAGCGAAGACGTTCCAGCTCACCTCGCTGATACAGACGGGGACCAAGCAGGGTATGATGACGCTGGACCAGTCGCTGGCGTCGCTGGTGAAACGCGGCATCGTCACCTACGAAGAGGCTCTTGCAAAGGCAAAAGACATCAAAGAGTTCAACGCCTTGCTGGGA
>ERZ511473.564-NODE-564-length-54427-cov-4.935768_pt1 | contig 54427 bp, 41 predicted proteins | sample MGYA00374947_ERZ511473 | MGnify/ENA primary metagenome ERZ511473 (study PRJEB26303, sample SAMN06343854) | sediment metagenome | isolation source: hot spring sediment | place: Canada: British Columbia | collected 2012-09-26 ... | reverse complement strand
CTGCCCCCGGTGCAGTAGTGGCGGTCGTGGCGGCCTGCGCGGGCGCAGGCGCCCGCCAGCCCTCTCCCCTCGCTCCCGGGCTGCCCGCGGGTCTGCTGGACGCGGCTTTGCGCGGACGCTTACAATATGCCGGTGAACCGGGCCCGGAAGGCGATGGGCTTTTCGCTGTCGGGCCCCATGACATAGGCGTTGTCGATGAAGCTGTAGGCCGCCAGGGCCGCCTTGTCGGCGTCGTAGCCGGCATAGCCCTTGCCCCAGTTGTAGAAGACGTTGGAGCGGAACTCGAAGAACGCCCCGACCGGGTCCTTGTCGGGCCCGGCATAGTTGCCCGGGCGCGGCATGCGGGCCATGTGGTTGGCCCACAGATTGTGGTGGAAGCTGATCTTCGCGCCGCCGCCGCCGCGGATCAGGCTGCCATAGCCGTGGTCGCCCTTGGCGTGGCCCGAGCGGCGCAGGCTTTCGCTGATGATCGACCACTGGACGGTCAGGTCGAAGAAGCCCCCCTCTTTCCCATTTGGGCCGGGTTCGTCGTAGCGGGCGCTGGCCGACAGGGTCTCGTCCACCGACCAGCTGGCCGAGACGTGGTCGAGGATGATCCGCCGGCCGTTGTTGATCCAGATCGCGTCGCCCTCGGTCCTGCTCTCGTCGCCCAGCCGCGAGCGGATGAAGCGGATGACCACGTCGTCGGCAGACACCACCAGGGTGTGGTCGCGCAGGGTGATCCCGCCGCCCGGGGCGGTCTGGCCGGCGATGGTGATCTGGCCGCCCACGATCTTCAGCTCGCGCTTCAACGCGATGGTTCCGGCCACCTCGAAGACCACCGTGCGCGGACCCTTGGCCTCGACGGCGGCGCGCAGGGAGCCGGGGCCGGAGTCCTCCAGGTTGGTCACCTTGATCACCGTCCCGCCGCGCCCGCCGACCGACAACCGTCCCGCGCCCCCGGCGCCGGGGAAGGCGAGCACCTCGCGGGGGGCGGCGTGGGCGGCGTGGGCGGCGTGGGCCGTGGACAAGGCCAGGACGGCGGCCAGGGCGGTGGTGGCGCGGATCATCGTGTTTCCCCCTTCACCCCAAAACGCCGCTCATCCCGACGAACGTCGGGACCCAAGCCGAGCCTGAAGGTTTCGTTCCGACCTGTCCCGCCAGCGCCGCTTGGGTCCCGACGTTCGTCGGGATGAGCGGCGGAGATGAGCGGTCGTGTTTCCATGATCATCCCCCACGCGCGAAATCCTGTCCACCGGTGTCATTGGCGCACGGCAAGGCTTTGCGATGACTTGACCATGACAACGCTGCCCCGCGTTGATGATTAATGAGGCAAGGATTGCCTCCAACCTGAACATATCCACAGGCGACGTGCCGCGAAACGCGCGAAAAGGCGCGAGTGATTGTTCGACACCCATCCCCGAAAGCTGACACTGGTGTCATTCTCACTCGTCTGGCGAGTGATTCGGCTGTTCGGATCCCGCCGCCGGTTTCGGGGGAAACCTGTCATGGCCGATGAAGACGCCAGTCTCCGCCCAGAACGCATTCTGGAACTCAGCGAGCGCCTCTCGGCCGTGGCCGGCGAGAAGATCGGCGAGATCGCCTATGTCAACCGCTCGGCCAAGATGCTGGCCATCAACGCCCTGATCGTCGCCGCGCGCGCGGGCGAGGCGGGGCGCGGCTTCGCGATCGTCGCCGAAGAGTTCAAGACCATCTCCACCCAGATCGACGTGGTGGCCGCCGCCCTGGAGAGCCAGGTGCGCGCCGACCTGAACGAGCTGACCAAGATCGGCGGGGCGATCCTGGGCCACCTGCGCGGCCAGCGCCTGGCCGACCTGGCCCTGAACGCCATCGAGATCATCGACCGCAACCTTTACGAGCGTACCTGCGACGTGCGCTGGTGGGCCACCGACAGCGCCGTGGTCGATTGCGTGGCCGAACCCTCGCGCGAGGCCTCCACCCACGCCAGCCAGCGGCTGAAGGTGATCCTGGACGCCTACACCGTCTATCTCGACCTGTGGATCGCCGACGCCTCGGGCCGGGTGATCGCCAGCGGCCGCCCCGACAAGTACCCGGCCGCCAAGTCCCTGTCGGTCGCCGAGACCGACTGGTTCAAGAACGCCATGCGCACCAAGTCGGGCGACGACTTCACGGTTTGCGACATCGAGCGGGTCAAGGCCCTGAACGACGCCCCGGTCGCCACCTACGCCACGGCCATCCGCCAGGGCGGCCAGACGGGCGGCAAGGTGATCGGCGTGCTGGGCGTCCATTTCGACTGGAAGCCCCAGGCCCAGGCCGTGGTCGACGGCGTGCGCCTGACCGACGAGGAAAAGGCCCGCTCGCGCGTGCTGCTGCTGGACCAGAACCACCGGGTGCTGGCCAGCTCGGACGGCAACGGCGTGCTGGAGGAGACCTTCAAGCTGAACACCACCGGCGGGACCATGGGCAGCTACGCCGACGGCGCCCGCACCGTGGGTTACGCCCTGACCCCGGGCTACGAGACCTATCAGGGCATGGGCTGGTACGGCTGCCTGGTCCAGACCTCGGAGGTCGAAAAGCCGGCCGCCACCTTTCGCCCCGCCGTGACGGCGGCGCCAAAGCTCAGCGCGGCCTGAAAACCCTCTCCCTCTGGGAGAGGTCTCTAAATCCTCACAGCCATAGCGGCGGGATTTCGCCGCTGATGCTCAGCGGCAGCGTGATCACGCACTGCACGCCCTCGGGCGCGAAGGCGATCCGGGCCTGACCGTCGCTCTCCTGGCCAAAACTTCGGGCGATGAGACGCGTGCCGAACCCCTGATGGTCGGGCTGGCTGACCGGCGGCCCGCCGGACTCCCGCCAGAGAAAGGTCATGTGTCGCGCGCCTTGGCGGTCGTGCGACAGGTTCCAATCGACATCGACGCGCCCGCTGTCGCGCGCCAGCGCGCCGTACTTGATGGCGTTGGTCGCCAGTTCGTGCAGAGCCAGGGCCATGGCCACCGCCTGCTGGGGACTGAGCCGCACGGGCGGGCCGTTGATGTGGATGCGCGGCAAGGCGGGCTGGTCGTGCGGGGCCATGGCCTGGCGCACGATGCTCATCAGATCGGCCCCGGCCCAGTTCTCCTCGACCAGCACGTTGTGGGCGTCGGACAGCGCGATCAGACGCTCGGTCAGGCTGCGCCTCGCGACCGGGTCGGTGTCCGAGGCTCGCAAGGTCTGCTCGGCGATCGACTGCACGGTGGCCAGCGTGTTCTTGATCCGATGGTTCAGCTCGTTGAGCAGCAGCACCCGCTGATCGTCGGCCAGCTTGGCCGGCGTTTCGTCGCGGAGGATCTTGAGCAGGACGGGAGTCTCCGGCCCCTCGACGCGCATGGTCATGCCGTTGGCCCAGAAACGCTCGCCGTTCTTGCGCTGGTGCCAGCGTGTGTCCTCGGCCTTGCCGTCATGGTTGGCTTTCGCCAGTTCGGCGATGTGATTGCCGGCCTCGCGGTCGGGCGCGACGAACAGGGCGCCGAACGACATGCCGACGGCCTCCTCGCGCGTATAGCCCAGGATCTGCTCGGCGCCGCGGCTCCAGGTGGTGATCACGCCGTCGAGGTCCATCGTGAAGATGGCGTACTCCAGCGCGTTTTCCAGGATCATCGTCGCCAGGCGCGTATCGTGATCAAAGGCCATCGAGCTCTACCCCTGCGAGGTAAGGCTAACGCGCCAAAGCCACGTTCGATCATGGGATCGCGAGAACTAGGCGCCGAGCGTTTCCCAGAACCGGAACGCCCGATACCCCGCGCCGATGTCGGGGCGCGAGACGCCGAACAGGTCGGTGATCGTCACCACCAGGCTGAACAGGGCGTCGTTGACCGGCGGCACGAAGAAGATCGCCAGGAACAGGCCGATGAACACCAGGTTGCCGAACTTCAGCGCCTGTTGCTGCACCGCCACCGGCAGATAGGGGCGGATCACGCCGAAACCGTCCAGGCCGGGCAGGGGCAGCAGGTTCAGCACCAGGGCGAAGGCCTGCAGGAAGGCCAGGAAGGCGGCGGCGCGCGACAGCGGGCTGGTCTCCACGCCGACGGCCCGGTCGATGGCCAGGCACAGGGCCAGGCCGATCAGCACGCTCAGCGTGCCCAGGGGGCCGGCCAGCGAGGCCAGGGCCCGGCCGCGCTTGCTGCGCATCAGGTCGTCGCGCAGATAGACCGCCCCGCCCGGAAAGCCGATCCCGCCCACGGCCAGCACGATCAGCGGCAGGATCAGGCTGGTCGACAGGTCGGTGTACTTCAGCGGGTCCAGGGTCAGATAGCCCTTCTCGACGATCGTGTGGTCGCCGGCCTTGTAGGCCACGAAGGCGTGGGCGAACTCGTGCACCACCACGCTGAGGATCCAGCCCACCAGCACGAAGGCGAAGGTCAACACCCCGGGCGGCTCGGCCATCCGCGCCAGGGCGAAGGCGAGAGCGGTGAAGATCGCCGTCAGGATCAGGGCGTTGGCGCTGATCGGGGCGGGACGGGGCTTCAGGGCAGGGACGTCGGTGAAGGTCATGGATCCTTATACCCTCTCCCATGGGGAGAGGGAGGGGCCCAAGCGAAGCTTGGGAGGGTGAGGGGGTAAACCGTCTGACGGCGTGCCGGCAGGGCGTCTGTGTGAAAGCGGTGAGAGTGTAACCCCTCACCCTCCCACCGCTACGCGGCGGGCCCCTCCCTCTCCCTCTGGGAGAGCGTTTTCGCCCTCACTCCACCCCCGCCAGCACCGTCCGGATCGTCTCCACCACCTGGTCCACCTGCGCCGTCTCGATGATCAAGGGCGGCGACAGGGCGATGATGTCGCCGGTCACGCGGATCAGCAGGCCCTTGTCGAAGGCCGTCTCGAACGCCGCCATCGCCCGGGCGGTCGGCGCGCCGGGGCGTGGCTCCAGCTCGATGCCGGCGATCAGGCCGAAGTCGCGGATGTCGATCACGTGGCGGGCGTCCTTCAGCGAGTGGACGGCCGCGCGCCAGTAGGGCTCCATCTCCAGGGCCCGGTTGAACAGGTCCTCCCCCTGATAGACCTCCAGCGCCGCCAGGCCCGCCGCGCAGGCCAGGGGATGGGCCGAATAGGTGTAGCCGTGGAACAGCTCGATGGGGGCGTCGGCGCCGTCCATCATCGCCTGGTAGACGCCCTCAGAGGCCGCCACCGCCCCGGCCGGGACGGCGGCGTTGGTCAGGCCCTTGGCCATGCAGATCATGTCCGGGATCACCCCGAACCGCTCGGCCGCGAAGGCCGCGCCGACCCGGCCGAAGCCGGTGATCACCTCGTCGAAGATCAGCAGGATGTCGTGCTTGTCGCAGATCGCCCGCAGGCGTTGCAGATAGCCCTCGGGCGGGACCAGCACGCCGGTCGAGCCGGCCACCGGCTCGACGATCACCGCGGCGATGTTGGAGGCGTCATGCAGGGCGACGATCCCCTCCAGCGCGTCGGCCAGCTCGGCGCCGTTCTTCGGCAGCCCTTGCGAGAACAGGTTGCCGGCCACGCCATGGGTGTGGGGCAGGTGGTCGACGCCGGTCAGCAGGCTGCCGAAATACATCCGGTTCTTGGGGATGCCGCCCACCGAGATGCCGCCGAAGCCGACGCCGTGATAGCCGCGCTCGCGGCCGATCAGCCGGGTCTTGGTCCCCTTGCCCCGCGCCCGATGGTAGGCGAGGGCGATCTTCAGGGCGGTGTCGACCGACTCCGAGCCCGAGCCGGTGAAGAAGATCCGGTCCAGGCCCGGCGGGGTGATCTGGGCGATGCGGCTGGCGAAGGCGAAGGCCGCCGGATGGCCCATGTTGAAGCTGGGGGCGTAGTCCATCTCGCCGGCCTGCCGGCGGATCGCTTCGACGATCTTCGGACGATTGTGCCCGGCGTTGACGCACCACAGGCCCGAGGTGGCGTCCAGCACCTGGCGGCCGTCGGGCGTGGCGTAGTGCATGCCCTGGGCGTGGCTGAGCATCCGCGGATTGGCCTTGAACCGCCGGTTGGGCGTGAACGGCATCCAGAAGGCGTCGAGGTCGTTGGCGCCGAAATCGGGCATGGCGGAACTCCGGATCAGGCTTGCCCAAGAGGCCTTGCATTGTGATCGCGATTGGAGGCCTCCTGGCAAGGCCAAACGGACGGGCCGGGGCCGGCGTGGGGGACACACACTCACACCGTGACCTGTGTGATCGTGGCGCGGGCAGAGGAGTGAGTGTGTGTCCCCATCTTCATCCCCGGGCGCCGCGCAACGCAAGCCCCTCGCCGACAACCAGGCCGTCCACGACCAGGTCTACGAGGCCATCCGCCAGGCCCTGATCACCGGCCGCATCGCGCCGGGCGTCGGGGTGTCCTTGCGCAGCCTGGCGACCGAGCTGGGCGTGTCGCCGATGCCGGTGCGCGACGCCGTGCGGCGGCTGGTGGCCGAGCGGGCCCTGGCGATCAATCCGGCCAACAAGCGACTGAGCGTGCCGTCCCTGACCGCCGCCCGGCTGGAGCAGCTGTCGCGGGCGCGGCTATGGATCGAGCCGGAGCTGGCCGCCCGCGCCGCGCCCCAGGTCGACGCCGTCCTGGTCAAGCGCCTGCGCGACCTGGACGCCGCCGTCGACGACGCGCTGAAGCTGGGCGACGTCGACGCCTACATGACCGCCAACCACGACTTCCATTTCGCCATCTACGCGCGCGCCGACGCCGACGTGCTGCTGGCCATGGCCAATGGCCTGTGGCTGCAGATCGGGCCGTTCATGCGGGTGGTGTTCGGCCGGGTCGGCGCCGACGGCCTGGTCGCCGACCGCCACGTCGAGGCCGTCGAGGCGCTGAAGGCGGGCGACGCCGAGGCCGCCCGCCGGGCCATCGCGGCGGACCTGTCCGAAGGCATGGACAAGATGCGGGCGGCGGTGGAGGCGGGGTCGTGATCTTCTCCTCACCCGCGCGCCCTCAACGTTCGTCATCCTCGGACTTGTTCCGAGGACCCCTAGCGCCGCCGCGCTGTCCTCCGAGGAGGGGGAGCCGCGAACGCCACGTGCGCTCTGCTTTCGTCAGCGAGGCTGAAGCAGGGGTCCTCGGAACAAGTCCGAGGATGACGGTGGTTGTGGGGAAGGCGCCGCGCGCAAACCCCCGGACCCCGCCGCCGCCCCACCTTGACAGTCGCCTGCCCGACGCAAACTGTGATCACAGTTTCCGGAGAAGTCTCGCGTGACCGCCCCCTCGATCTTTGACGCCCTCAAGAGCCTGTCGCTGCCCGGGCGGGCGGTGATCGACGGAGCGTTGGTCGAGGCGGCGTCGGGGCAGACGTTCCACAACGTTTCGCCGCGCGACGGGACGGTGCTGAACCAGGTCGCCGCGTGCCAGGCCGTCGATGTCGACCGCGCCGTCGCATCGGCTCGCGCCGCCTTCGAGGACGGCCGGTGGCGCGACCAGGGACCGCGCGCCAAGAAGGCGGTGCTGTTCAAGCTGGCCGAGCTGATGGCGCGCGACGCCGAGGACCTGGCCCTGCTGGAGAGCCTGGACACCGGCAAGCCGATCCGCGACGCCCGGGCCGTCGACATCCCGTTGGCGATCGGCACCACCCGCTGGTACGCCGAGGCGCTGGACAAGATCTATGGCGAGGTCGGGGCCTCGCCGATCGACCGGCTGAGCTGGGCGGTCCACGAACCGCTGGGGGTGATCGGCGCCATCGTGCCGTGGAACTTCCCGCTGCACATGGCCATGTGGAAGGTCGCGCCGGCCCTGGCCATGGGAAACAGCGTCGTCCTCAAGCCCGCCGAGCAATCGCCGCTGACGGCGCTGAAGCTGGGCGAGCTGGCCCTCGAGGCTGGATTGCCGCCGGGCGTGCTGAACGTGGTTCCCGGCCTGGGCGCCATGGCCGGCGAGGCCCTGGCCCTGTCGATGGACGTCGACATGATCGCCTTCACCGGTTCAGGCCCGGTGGGCCGTCGGCTGATGGAATATTCGGCGCGCAGCAACCTCAAGCGCGTGTCGCTGGAGCTGGGCGGCAAGTCGCCCCAGATCGTGTTCGCCGACTGCCCCGACCTGGACGCCGCCGCCTCGGCCGCCGCCTGGGGCGTGTTCTATAACCAGGGCGAGGTCTGCACCGCGGCCTCGCGCCTGCTGGTCCAGGACTCGATCAAGGACGCCTTCCTGGAAAAGGTGATCGCCGTGGCCCAGACCATGGTCCCCGGCGACCCGCTGGACCCCGAGACGAATTTCGGGGCCATGGTCAGCGAGCGGCAGATGAACACCGCCCTGGACTATATCGCCACCGCCGACAGCCAGGGCAATCGACGGCTCCTGGGCGGCAAGCGGGTGCGCCAGGACACCGGCGGCTTCTATGTCGAGCCGACCATCTTCGACCGGCTGGAGCCCGACCACACCCTGGCCCGCGAGGAGGTTTTCGGCCCCGTGCTGGGCGTGCAGACCTTCAGGGATTTCGACCAGGCGATCGCCCTGGCCAACGACACGGTCTACGGCCTGGCCGCCGGTCTGTGGACCAACGACATCAACCGAGCCCTGAGCGGCGCGCGCCAACTGAAGGCCGGGCTGGTCTGGATCAACGGCTGGGACGCCTGCGACATCACCATGCCGTTCGGGGGCTTCAAGCAGTCGGGTTTCGGTCGCGACCGCAGCCTTCACGCGTTGCACAAGTACGCCGACCTGAAGTCGGTGTCCGTGACGCTGAGGTGAACCCATGACCCTTGAACTCGTCGAAACCGCCGCCTTCATCGACGGCCTCTGGATCGAGAGCGAAACCACCTTCGAGGTGCTGAACCCGGCCGACGGCTCGGTGATCGCCCAGGTCGCCGACCTGGGGGCTTCGGAGACCAAGGTCGCCATCGAGGCCGCCCACCGCGCCTTCCCGGCCTGGGCGGCGAAGACCGCCAAGGACCGCGGGGTGATCCTGCGCAAATGGTCCGACCTGATGCTGCTCCATGCCGAGGCCCTGGCCCGGCTGATGACCGCCGAACAGGGCAAGCCGCTGGCCGAGTCGCGGGGCGAGGTGTCGTACGGCGCGGCGTTCATCGACTGGTTCGCGGACGAGGCCAAGCGGGCCTACGGCCACTCGATCCCGAGCCCGATGCCGGGCAAGCGATTGGTGTCGATCAAGCAGCCGGTCGGGGTGTGCGCGGCCATCGCGCCGTGGAACTTCCCGATCGCCATGATCACCCGCAAGGTCGGCCCGGCCCTGGCCAGCGGCTGCACCGTGGTGGTCAAGCCGGCGGCCGAGACTCCGCTGTGCGCCCTGGCCATCGCCCGGCTGGCGGTGGAGGCCGGCGTGCCGGCCGGCGTGCTGAACGTGGTCACCGGCAAGGACAGCGCCGCCATCGGCAAGGCCCTGTGCGACGACGCGCGGGTGCGCAAGCTGTCGTTCACCGGCTCGACCCCGGTGGGCAAGACGCTCTACGCCCAGTGCGCCGGCACGATGAAGAAGCTGTCGCTGGAGCTGGGCGGCAACGCGCCGTTCATCGTCTTCGACGACGCCGACCTGGAGGCCGCTGTCGATGGCGCCATCGCCAGCAAGTACCGCAACACCGGCCAGACCTGCGTCTGCGCCAACCGGCTGCTGGTGCAGTCGGGCATCCACGACGCGTTCGTGGCGCGGCTGACCGAAAAGGTCGCGGCGATGAAGGTCGGGCCGGGGACGGGCGAGGGCGTGACCATCGGTCCGCTGATCAACGACAAGGCCATCGCCAAGGTCGAGGCCTTGGTGCGCGAGGCCGTGGAGCAGGGCGCGACGGCCACGGTCGGCGGGGCGCGGCACGACCTGGGCGGCCTGTTCTGGCAGCCCACCGTCCTGACCGGCGCGACGCCCGACATGCGGCTGTTCCAGGAAGAGATCTTCGGCCCGGTCGCCCCGATCGTGAAGTTCGAGACGGAAGCCGACGCCATCGACCTGGCCAACGCCACGCCGTTCGGCCTGGCCTCCTACTTCTACAGCCGCGACGTCGGCCGCTGCTGGCGGGTGGCCGAGGCGATCGAGGCGGGGATGGTGGGGATCAACGAAGGCCTGATCTCCACCGAGGTGGCGCCGTTCGGCGGGGTCAAGGATTCGGGGCTGGGCCGGGAGGGGTCTTCCGAGGGCTTGGACGAGTATCTGGAGACGAAGTACCTGTGCTTTGGCGGGGTGGGGGGATGAGCGACACTCCTCGCTCCAACCGAACCACCGTCATCCTCGGACTTGTTCCGAGGACCCCTCGCGCCGCCGCGCTGTCGCGTGGTTATGAGGGCGTGATCTCACCGCTTCACGGATCTTCGTTCTTCTCGGCTGAAGCAGGGGTCCTCGGAACAAGTCCGAGGATGACGGTTGATAAAATTGCGAACGTTGGGGAGCGGGCAAACCCATGACCCCCAAACCCGCCAACGCCCCGATCCTGTCCGACCTGATCCAGGACGAAGCCCGCCGGTTCGTCGCCGAGCATCCGCGCTCGTGCGCGATGTCGCGGCAGTCGGCCGACGTCTGGCGGGGCGGGGCGCCGATGCACTGGATGACCGACTGGGCCAGTCCGTGTCCGATCTTCGCGGCCCAGGGCGTGGGGGCCCAGATCACCGACGTCGACGGCAAGCTCTATGACGACTTCTGCCTGGCCGACACGCCGGCCATGTTCGGCCACGGCCAGGAGGCGGTGGCCCGGGCCATCGCCGACCAGGCCCGGCGCGGGACCGGCTTCATGCTGCCCACCGCCTCGGCGGTGATCGTCGGCCGGCTGCTGGCCGAGCGCTTCGGCCTGCCGCTGTGGCAGATGGCGACCACGGCCAGCGACGCCAACCGCGCCGCCCTCCGCTGGGCGCGGGCGGTGACGCGGCGCCCGGTCATCCTGGTGTTCGACGGCTGCTATCACGGCATGGTCGACGACGCGTTCGTGGTTCTGAAGGACGGCGCGCCCACGATGAAGCCCGGCCTGCTGGGCCAGGTCCACGACCTGACGGCCACCACCCGCGTCGTGCCGTTCAACGATCCCGAGGCCCTGGCCGCCGGCCTGGCGCCCGGCGACGTCGCCGCCGTCCTGGCCGAGCCGGCCATGACCAATTGCGGGATGATCCTGCCCCAGGCGGGCTTTCTCGACGTGATGCGCGACCTGACCCGCCAGGCCGGGACCCTGCTGATCATCGACGAGACCCACACGATCTCGACCGCCCCCGGCGGCTATGCCCGGGCCCACGGTCTCACGCCCGACATGCTGGTGGTCGGCAAGGCCATCGCCGGCGGCGTGCCGGCCGCGGTCTGGGGCGTGACGGCGGAGCTGTCCGAGCGGATGGACGCCGCCGCCGCGCGCGTCGGTCCCGGCCAGTCGGGGATCGGCACCACCCTGTCGGGCAACGCCCTGGCCCTGGCCGCCATGCGGGCCATGCTGTCCGAGGTGATGACCGACGCGGCCTACGAGCGGATGCTGGCCGGCGCGGAGCGGCTGGTCGAACAGCTGCGCGGCATGATCGCCGTGCGCGGCCTGCCCTGGTCGGTGGTCCATGTGGGGGCGCGGGTCGAGCTGGTGTTCGCCGCCTCGCCCCCGAAAAACGCCGCCGCCATGCGCGAGGCGCTGGACGCCGACCTGCTGCACGCGCTTCATCTGTGGCTGATCAACCGAGGGGTGCTGATCGCGCCCTTCCACACCATGATGCTGGTGTCGCCGGTCACCGAGGACGCCGCCGTGGACCGACTGGTCGCGGCGGTGGACGGGTTCGCCGGGGCGCTGGAGGGGTTAGCGGCATGAGTTTTTCGTATTCTGACACCCTCTCCCAGAGGGAGAGGGAGGGACCCGCCGCGAAGCGGTGGGAGGGTGAGGGGTTACACTCTCGCCGTTTGGGCAAGGCGCCCTGCCGGCACGCCGTCCGACGTCTTACCCCCTCACCCTCCCACGCTTCGCGCGGGCCCCTCCCTCTCCCCATGGGAGAGGGGCAATGACGATGGTCGCCGACCCGCAAGAATGCACCGACTTCCTCGCCGCGAACCCGCAGGTGAAGTACGTCGACGTGTTCTTCACCAGCATGACCGGCGTGCCCCGCGGCAAGCGCCTCAGGATCCATGAACTGCAGGCGGTCTACGACTACGGCCGCTTCCTGCCCGGCTCGATCCTGGTGGTCGACACCAACGGCGCCGACTGCGAGGAGACGGGCCTGGTCTGGGAGGACGGCGACGCCGACCGCCGCGCGCGCCCCGTGCCCGGCACCCTGACCCTGGCCCCCTGGCTGGGTCCGGACATGGCCCAGGTGATGTTGTCGCTGTACGAGCTGGACGGGGCGGCCAACGACCTGGATCCTCGCCATGTGCTGAGGCGCGTGCTGGACCGCTTCGCCGCCGACGGCCTGACGCCGGTCGCGGCTTGCGAGCTGGAATACTATCTGGTCGATCAGCAGCGCGGCCCGGGCGGCGAGTTGCTGCCGGCCCGGTCGCACCAGACCGGCGAGCGGCCGCACGGCATCCAGGTCTATGGGTTGCCCGAGCTGGAGGCCCACGCCCCGCTCCTGCGCGAGTTGTGGGAGACCTGCGACGTGCTGGGCGTGCCGCTGGAAGGCGCGATCTCGGAGTTCGCCCCCGGCCAGGTGGAGCTGACCCTCAAGCACAAGCCCGACGCCCTGGAGGCCGCCGACGACGCCCTGCGCTACAAGCGGGCCGCCAAGGGCGTGGCCCTGCGCCATGGCTGCGAGGCGACCTTCATGGCCAAGCCCTGGGCCGACCAGGCCGGCAACGGCTTCCACGTCCATGTCAGCTTCAACGACGCGGACGGCAACAACCTGTGCGCGGCCGACGATCCGGAAGGCTCCGACCTGCTCAAGCACGCGGTCGGCGGCATGAAGGTGCTGATGGCCGACTGCATGGCGATCCTGGCGCCCAACGCCAACAGCTATCGCCGCTTCAAGGCCAACAGCTACGCGCCCGTCGCCCCGACCTGGGGCGTCAACAACCGCACGGTCAGTCTGCGCGTGCCCGCCGGCCCGCCGCCGACCCGGCATGTGGAGCACCGCGTGGCGGGGGCCGACGCCAATCCGTACCTGGTGCTGGCCGCCCTGCTGGCCTGCGCCCATCACGGGATCACGAACAAGATCGATCCGGGCCCGGCGGTGGTCGGCGACGGCTACGCGGCCGCGGCCAAGGAGAAGATCCGGCTGCCCACCGACTGGTACGCGGCGGTCAACCTGTTCGAGGCCAGCGACGTGCTGCGCGACTATCTGGGCGAGCGGTTCGTGGAGATGTTCGTCTCGGTCAAGCGCACCGAGCAGGCGCGCTTCGGCGAGGTGGTCACCCAGCTGGATTATGACTGGTATCTGCGCAACGCGTGACGGCGGGGCGCAGGGAGTGGCGTTGGAGTGGAAGCGTGATCTCCCTTCCCCCTTGATGGGGGAAGGGCCGGGGATGGGGGTGATGCGGTGGTTCAGAACGTGGCGCGGCCCAGGTCGCCGCCACCGCCCGGGTCACCCCCACCCCCGACCCCTCCCCCATCGAGGGGGAGGGGAGCACTATTCGGTCATCGGATGACTTCAAGGGGAGAGACAAGGCCATGAGCACCAACCGCATTCCTTCCGGGCGAGTTTTGGGAACCCGCCGCTCGCTGCTGACGGCCATGGGCGCCGCGGCGATCGGCATCAGCTTCACCGCCTGCGGCCAGAAGTCCGGCGGCGAGGCCGCCAAGACGGCCAATGGCGAAGAGGCCAAGCTGAACTTCTACAACTGGGACACCTACATCGGCGAAACCACGCTGAACGACTTCAAGGCGGCCACGGGCGTCGACGTGAACATGAGCCTGTTCGCGACCAACGACGAGCTGTTCGCCAAGCTGAAGGCGGGCAACGCCGGCTACGACGTGATCGTGCCGTCCAACGAGTTCGTCACCCGCATGGGCCAGGCGGGCATGCTGGAGCCGCTGGACCACGCCAAGATCCCCAACATCAAGAACGTCGACCCGGCCTTCCTCGACCCCGACTACGACAAGGGCCGCAAGTTCTCGATGCCCTATACCTGGCTGGTGCTGGGCATCGGCTACAACAAGAAGAAGGTGAAGGGCGTCCCCGACAGCTGGAAATACCTGTTCGACAGCGCCGAATATAACGGCCGCATCGCCCTGCTGTCGGAAAGCGCCGACCTGATCCGCCTGGCCGCCAAGTACAAGGGCCACAGCGTCAACAACATTCCGCCCGAACTGCTGACCGAGATCGAGCAGATGCTGATCCGCCAGAAGCCCTATGTGAAGGCGTTCCACGACGACAACGGCCAGGACATGCTGCTGGCCGGCGATGTGGACCTGGTGCTGGAGTACAACGGCGACATCGCCCAGGCGATGAAGGAGAACGCGGACCTGGACTTCGTGATTCCGAAGGAAGGCTCGCTGATCAACTCCGACACCCTGTGCATCCCCAAGGGCGCGCCGCGTCCCGACAACGCGCACAAGTTCATCAACTACCTGCTGGACGCCAAGGCCGGGGCCGAGATCTCCAAGACGATTCTCTACCCGACCCCCAACGCCGCGGCCAAGGCGCTGATGCCGCCGGAATACCGGGACAACCCCGTGATCTTCCCGCCCGCCGAGATCCTGTCCAAGTGCGAGTACGGGGCGTTCGAGGGGGCCGAGAAGGCCAGCCTGTACGAGGAAGTCATCACCCGGGTGCGGGCGGCTTAGGACTCGTCAAAAACGGTTGTCATCCCGGACGAGCGCGCAGCGCGAAGATCCGGGACCGACGCGTGAACTCAGAGCTTCCGGCGGTCCCGGATCTGCGCTTCGCTTGTCCGGGATGACAACCTTTTTGGGATGAAAGGGAAGTCGATGGAGCAGAGCTGGAAACAGGCCAAGTCCGTCTTCGCCACGGCGCTGGCCGCGCCGCTGGTGTGGCTGGTGCTGTTCTTCCTGGTCCCGCTGGCCATCGTCTGGGCCTACAGCTTCGGGCACAACGAGGGCCTGACCGAGATCGCCATCACCGGCACGTTCAAGAACTACGCCCGGGCGATCGAGCCGCTGTACCTGAAGATCTTCCTGAAATCGGCCGGGGTGGCGGCCCTGACCACGGCCCTGTGCCTGGTCATCGGCTTCCCCGTGGCCCTGGCCATCACCTTCGCCTCGCAGAAGGCCAAGACCTGGCTGCTGCTGCTGATCATGCTGCCGTTCTGGACGAACCTGCTGATCCGCACCTACGCCCTGATCGCGGTGCTGCGTAACGAGGGCTACATCAACAAGGGCCTCGAATGGCTGTGGACCCTGGCGGACAAGGTCATGCCGCTCCAGCCGTTCCAACCGCTGGAGATGATGCACACCAATTTCGCGGTGATCGTCGGGCTCGTTTACGTCCACCTGCCGTTCATGGTGCTGCCGCTGTATTCGGCGCTGGACCGGCTGGACAAGTCGCTGCTGGAGGCCAGTCTCGACCTGGGCGCCGGCCATATGCGCACCCTGTTCAAGGTGGTCGTGCCCCTGGCCCTGCCGGGCATCGCCTCGGGCGTGCTGATCACCTTCATCCCGGCCCTGGGCGCCTATCTGACCCCCGACCTGCTGGGCGGTCCGGACAGCCAGATGATCGCCAACGTCATCGAGCGCCAGTTCAAGCGCGCCAACGACTGGCCCTTCGGCGCGGCCCTGTCGTTCCTGCTGATGTACCTGACCTTCGTGGCGATCGCGGTGCAGGCGATGCTCGGGCGGAAGAAGGGGGTGAGGGCATGAGCGCGTTCAAGGCCGTGACGCCCCCTCCGTCACGCTGCGTATTCGCAGCGCGCCACCTCCCCCGCTTCGCGGGTGAGGAGGAAGCGGCGACCATCTTCTCCTCCCCCGTGCAACGGGGGAGGTGGCGCGAGGCGCAGCCTCGTGACGGAGGGGGCGTCCCCGCATGACCAAGCTCCGCAAATCCGCCCCCGGTCCCCTCGAATACCTCCGCCGCTGGCAGATGCAGGCCTGGCTGGCCGCCGTTGGGGTGTTCCTCTACGCGCCGCTGATCGCCCTGATGGCCTTCAGCTTCAACGACAGCCGGCGCAACATCGTCTGGAACGGTTTCACGCTCAAATATTACGAGAAGGCCCTGAACAACGACGGGCTGATCGAGGCCTTCGTCAATTCCCTGACCATCGCGGCCCTGTGCACGGTGCTGAGCGTGGCCCTGGGCGCGATGGTCGCCCTGGTGCTGTGGCGGTTCCGTTTCCCCGGCAAGACGGTGCTGGACGGAGCCCTGGCCCTGCCGATCGTGGTCCCCGAGATCTGCATGGGCGTGGCCATGCTGGTGTTCTTCGCCAAGGTGATGCCCTGGCCGGTGGGCCTGCCTTGGCCGCTGAACCTGGGGGCCATCACCATCGCCCACGTGTCGTTCTCGTTCCCGTTCGTGGCGGTGGTGGTCCGCGCCCGGATGGCCAGCTTCAACCGCGAGATGGAGGAGGCGGCCCGCGACCTGGGGGCCGGCGAATGGCGCACGATCAAGGACGTGATCCTGCCGCACATGGCCCCCTCGCTGGTGGCCGGCGCCCTGCTGGCCTTCACCCTGAGCCTGGACGACTTCGTGATCACCTTCTTCACCGCCGGTCCGGACACCGTGACCTTCCCGGTGAAGGTCTATTCGATGGTGCGCTTCTCGGTGACGCCCGAGGTCAACGCGGCCTCGACCATCCTGATCGTGCTGACCGTGATCCTGACGGCGGTGGCGCTGAAGCTGCAGGGCGACCCGGCGGGCGTGGCGGGCGGGCATGGGGATAAGCCATGACTTTAAAAGCTCCGCTCATCCCGGCGAAGGCCGGGACCCAAGCTGAACTTCAATATGGATCGCTGACCGATCGAACCGCAGCGTGCATCGCGGCGGACTCGGCTTGGGTCCCGGCTTTCGCCGGGATGAGCGGAAGAAAAAGGGGCCGAGGGTGACCACCAACCAACCCATCATCACCTTCGAGAACGTCACCAAGCGCTTCGGCAAGATGGTGGCCGTCGACAACGTGTCGCTGTCCATCCAGGAGGGCGAGTTCTTCTCGCTGCTGGGGCCGTCGGGCTGCGGCAAGACCACCCTGCTGCGGATGCTGGCCGGCTTCGAGACGCCCACCGAGGGCCGGATCCTGATCGATGGCCAGGACATCTCCAACACCCCGCCCAACAAGCGGCCGGTCAACATGGTGTTCCAGTCCTACGCCGTGTTCCCGCACATGAGCGTGGCCGACAATGTCGCCTACGGCCTGAAGGTCGACCGGGTCAGCAAGGCCGAGCGCGACAAGCGGGTGGAGGAGGCGCTGGACCTGGTCCAGTTGCACGGCCTGGCCCTGCGCCGGCCCGATCAGCTGTCCGGAGGCCAGCGCCAGCGCGTGGCCCTGGCCCGGGCGCTGGTGAAACGGCCGCGCGTCCTGCTGCTGGACGAGCCCCTGTCGGCCTTGGACGCCAAGCTGCGCGACCAGATGCGCACCGAGCTGTGCACCCTGCAGGAAAAGGTCGGCATCACCTTCATCATGGTCACCCACGACCAGGACGAGGCCCTGGCCCTGGCGTCGCGCTGCGCGGTGATGAACCGCGGCGTGCTGCAGCAGGTGGCCGGCCCCAGCGACCTGTACGAGTTCCCCAACAGCCGCTTCGTGGCCGACTTCATCGGCAGCGTGAATCTGTTCGAGGGCGTGCTGGCCGTCGACGAGCCCAGCCACGCGGTGGTGAAATCGCCGGACCTGGACTGCGACATCTTCCTGGACCACGGCGTCACCGGCGCGCGCGGCGGCACGGTCTGGGCGGCCCTGCGCCCCGAGAAGATCGAGCTGCACAAGCGCCCCGACGGCGCGCCGCCGCCCAACATGGGCGACTGCCCGCTGGGCCAGAACGCGGTGGCCGGGGTGATCAAGCACGAGGCCTATCTGGGCGGCCAAAGCGTCTACGAGGTGGAGATCAAGAGCGGCCGGCGGATCAAGGTCGTCCGCCAGAACCTGACGCGCTGGGACCAGGAGGACTTCAAGCTGGGCGAGGCGGTATGGCTGGGCTGGCATGCGTGTTCGCCGGCGGTGTTGTTGTCGTGAGCCTGCCGCGCACCTCTTCCTTCCCCCTTGATGGGGGAAGGTGGCCGCGAAGCGGTCGGATGGGGGTGAACGCGCAGCGTTCTTCGCGCCGCCGGCTCGGCGCCACCCCCATCCCCGACCCTTCCCCCATCCGCCGACGGGAAGGGAGATGAGCATGCGCCCCGTCGCCGGGATCATCTGCTGCACCCGCACCGTCGGGGTCGAGCCGGCCCAGGCGGTGATGAACCGCTATGTCGCCAACGCCATGCGCTATGCCGACGCGGCGGCCCTGCTGGTCCCGTCGATGCCCGAGCTGATGAAGGCCTCCGAGGTCGCCTCGCGCCTGGACGGCCTGATGCTGACCGGCAGCCCGTCCAACCTCGACCCCGCCCTCTATGGCGAGGCGGTCGATGACGCCCCCGGCCCGTTCGACGCCGCGCGCGACACCATGACCGCCGACCTGATCAAGGCCATGCTGGACCTGGGCCGGCCGGTGTTCGGGGTGTGCCGGGGCTTCCAGGAGATCAATGTCGCGTTCGGCGGCACGCTGCGGCGGGACATGGCGGCGCAAGGCGCGCCGCTGGCCCATCACGCCCCCGACGAGGTCGACTTCAACGGCATGTTCGACCATGAGCACGCCGTCAGCCTGACCCCGCGCGGCGTCCTGGCCACCGCGTTCGGGGCCGAAACCGCCACGGTCAACTCCGTCCACTACCAGGGCGTCGATCGCCTGGGCGAGGGCCTGCTGGTCGAGGCTCGCGCGCCCGATGGCGTGGTCGAGGCGGTGTCGGCCAAGGTCAACGGCGCGCCCGTCCTGGCCGTGCAGTGGCATCCCGAATGGAAGACCGAGCGCAATCCGCAGAGCCAGGCGTTCTTCCAGGTGTTCGGAAGGGCGCTGCGGGGCGCCCCGCTTTCCCCTCCCCCTTGATGGGGGAGGGGCAGGGGTGGGGGTGATCGCGGCGGTCAGGTTCGCGCTTCATCCCGAACCGCTGTCACCCCCATCCCCGACCCTTCCCCCATCAAAGGGGGAAGGGAGCAAAAAAGAAGATCGTCCAGGAGTACCCCCCGATGACCGTCCCGATCCGCAACCACGACATCGCCGAGCTGAAGCGCCTGGACCTGGCCCATCACCTGCCGGCCCAGACCGATTACAAGCTGCAGCAGCAGTTGGGCGGCAGCCGGATCATCACCCGGGCCGACGGCGTCTACATCCATGATGGCGAGGGCCATCAGATCCTGGACGGCATGGCCGGGCTGTGGTGCGTGAATGTCGGCTATGGGCGCGAGGAGCTGGCCCAGGCGGCTTATGACCAGATGCTGGAGCTGCCCTACTACAACACCTTCTTCAAGACCGCGACGCCGCCGCCCGTGAAGCTGGCCGCCAAGATCGCCGAGAAGATGGGCGGCCATCTGACCCACGTCTTCTACAATTCGTCGGGCTCGGAGGCCAACGACACGGTCTTCCGCCTGGCCCGCCATTACTGGAAGCTCAAGGGCCAGCCCCAGCGCACCCAATTCATCAGCCGCTGGAACGCCTATCACGGCTCGACCGTGGCCGGCGTCTCGCTGGGCGGCATGAAGCACATGCATGCCCAGGGCGACCTGCCGATCCCCGGCGTGCACCACGTGATGCAGCCCTATCAATTCGGCGAAGGCTTCGGCGAGGATCCCGCCGCCTTCCGCGACCGGGCCGTGAAGGAGATCGAGGACAAGATCCTGGAGGTCGGTCCCGAGACTGTCGCGGCCTTCATCGGCGAGCCGGTGCAGGGGGCGGGCGGGGTGATCATCCCGCCGGACGGCTACTGGCCCGCCGTCGAGGCCCTGTGCCGCAAGTACGGCATCCTGCTGGTCTGCGACGAGGTGATCTGCGGCTTCGGGCGGCTGGGCCAGTGGTTCGGCCACCAGCACTACGGCATCAAGCCCGACATGATCGCCATGGCCAAGGGCCTGTCGTCCGGCTACCTGCCGATCTCGGCAGTGGGCGTCGCCGACTTCATCGTCGAGGAGATGCGCGAGAAGGGCGGCGATTTCATCCACGGCTTCACCTATTCGGGGCACCCGACCGCCGCCGCCGTGGCGCTGAAGAACATCGAGATCATCGAGCGCGAGGGCTTGGTCGAGCGCACGCGCGACGACACCGGCCCCTATCTGGCCAAGGCCCTGGCCACCCTGAACGACCACCCGCTGGTCGGCGAGACCCGGTCGCTTGGTTTGATCGGCGCGGTCGAGATCGTGCGCGAGAAGGGCACCAATCTGCGCTTCCTCGACAAGGAGGGCGAGGCCGGGCCGGTGGTCCGCGACCTGTGCATCGAGGGCGGTCTGATGGTGCGCGCCATCCGCGACAGCATTGTCTGCTGCCCGCCGCTGATCATCACCCACGCCCAGATCGACGAGATGGTGGGCATCATGCGCAAGGCGCTGGACGCGGCGGAGCCGGTGCTGCGGGGGATGAAGGCGGAGGGGGCGTGATGAGTACGCCTATTCCTCGTCTGTCATCCCGGACAAGCGCGCAGCGCGCAGATCCGGGACCGACGCCTGAGCGCCGCGCTTCCGGCGGTCCCGGATCTTCGCTTCGCTACGTCCGGGATGACAGGGTTGGAGAGCCCGTCGAACTCGGCGGTTATTCGCCGCCCAAGCGCTTCCGCAAGCTTTCAAAATATTCCGGGCCGACTGGATTGGTCGGCACCGATATCACGCCTTCAATCAACGAATTCCGCAAACGCAGTCGTGCCTCCGCCAAGGCATCGGCGAGATCGTCAGGAAGATCATCCAGCAGGGCGGGGGGCATGCTCGGCTCCACGGTCGCGTGCCTGTCCATTGTATCATGACCCTTCTCCCCTTGCGGGAGAAGGTGGCCTCGCGGCGCGAGGTCGGATGAGGGGTTGAAGGCCAGGTCAACCGCGAGGGCGATCCAGCCGACGAAGCCGGATAGTTTTGAGAGACCCCTCATCCGGCGCTTCGCGTCCCCTTCTCCCGCAAGGGGAGAAGGGTAGACTGACAGCACATTCCTCAGACCCCCCGGGTGTCATGAAGTACAAAGACAAGAAATCCAAGCCCGCCCCGAAGACGACCCGCGGGGTCGCCACGCTCGATGACGCCAAGGACTGGTTCGCCCGGCAGAACATCGAGGAGATCGAGTGCGTCGTGCCCGACCTGGCCGGCGTGGCGCGGGGAAAGATCATGCCGGTGCGCAAGTTCCTGGGGACCCCGTCGATGAACCTGCCGCTGGCGGTGTTCTACCAGACCATCACCGGCGACTTCCCCGAGTTCGAGGGGGCGGTCAATTCGGTGCAGGCCGACACCGACGTGATCCTGACCCCCGACCTGGCCACCCTGGCCGTGGTGCCATGGGCCCAGGACCCGACCGCCCAGGTGATCCACGACGCCTTCCACCCCGACGGCCGGCCGGTCGAGGAGAGCCCCCGCCAGGTGCTGCGCCGGGTGGTGGCGCTGTTCCGCGAGAAGGGCTGGGACCCGATCGTCGCGCCGGAGATCGAGTTCTATCTGGTCGAGAAGAACACCGACCCCGACTATCCGCTGAAGCCCCCGGTGGGGCGCTCGGGGCGTCCGGAAACCGGCCGCCAGGGCTATTCGATCGCGGCGGTCAACGAGTTCGACGCCCTGTTCGAGGACATGTACGAATATTCCGAACGCCAGGGCCTGGAGATCGACACCCTGATCCACGAGAGCGGCGTGGCCCAGATGGAGATCAACCTGCGGCATGGTTCGCCGCTCGAGCTGGCCGACCAGGTGTTCATGTTCAAGCGCACCATCCGCGAGGTGGCGCTGGAGCACGAGATCTACGCCACCTTCATGGCCAAGCCGATGGCCGCCGAGCCCGGCAGCGCCATGCACATCCACCAGTCGATCCTGGGCGAGGACGGCCACAACCTGTTCTCCGATCCCAAGACCGGCGACGCCACGCCGCTGTTCTACGCCTTCATCGCCGGCCAGCAGCGCTACCTGCCGGCGATCATGGCGATCCTGGCGCCGTACGTGAACAGCTACCGCCGGATCGCGCGGGACTCCGGCGCGCCGGTAAACACCCAGTGGGGCTACGACAACCGCACCTGCGGCCTGCGCGTACCGCCGTCCGACCCGGCCAATCGCCGGCTGGAAAACCGCATTCCGTCGTCGGACGCCAATCCCTACCTGGCCATCGCCGCCACCCTGGCGGCCGGCTATCTGGGCATGGTCCATAACCTGACCCCGACGGCCCCGGTCGACACCGACGCCAACATCCGGGGCATCGAGCTGCCGCGCAGCCTGCTGGAATCGGTGACCCTGTTCGAGGAGGCAAAGCCGCTGATCGACATCCTGGGCGGCACCTTCTGCGCCGCCTACGCCACGGTGAAACAGGCCGAGTACGAGACCTTCATGCGCACGATCAGCCCGTGGGAGCGGGAGTTCCTGTTGCTGAATGTGTAGGGCGTTGAGATCACCTTCTCCCAGAGGGAGAAGGAGGGGCCCGCCGCGCAGCGGTGGGAGGATGAGGGGTTACGCCCTCAACCGGCGTGCCGGCACGCCGTCGCGCTCACCACCCCCTCACCCTCCCACGCTTCGCGCGGGTCCCTCCCTCTCCCCATGGGAGAGGGTGTCTTGAACACCGGCCACCCCGCGACCTCCTGGTACGCCGCCACCGCGACGCCGTTCCCGCAACGCCCGCAACTCCAGCAAGACACCCGCGCCGATGTCTGCATCGTCGGCGCCGGCTATACCGGCCTCGGCGCGGCGCTGGAGCTGGCCCAGCGGCGCGTGTCGGTGGTCGTGCTGGAAGCCGCCCAGGTCGGGTCCGGCGGGTCGGGGCGCAACGGCGGCCAGGTCCATGTCGGCCAGCGCAACGACCAGGCCTGGCTGGAGAAGATGCTGGGCCGCGACGACGCCCTGCGCCTGTGGGCGATGAGCCAGGACGCCCGGACCCACCTGCTGGCCCTGATCGCCGAGCACGACATCGCCTGCGACTTCCGCCCCGGCATGATCCACGCCCGCCACCGCAAGGGCGGCGAGGGCGAGGACGCGGCCCATATCGACTTCATGCAGAGCCGCTACGGCTATGACCAGCTGGCCCTGATCGACGAGGCCTCCCTGGCCGACGAGTTGGGCACGGACGTCTATCACGGCGGTCTGATCGACCACGGCGGCGGCCACCTGCATCCGCTGAACCTGGCGCTGGGCCTGGCCCGGGCGGCCATGGCGGCGGGCGCCGTGATCCATGAACAGACCCGGGCCACGGCCTGGCGGCGCGAGGGCGGGTCGATCGTCGTGGAGACTCCGAAGGGCCGCGTGACCTGCGACCAGCTGATCCTGACCGGCGACGGCTATCTGGACGAACTGGTCGGCGGCGCGGCGCGGGCCCGGGTGATGCCGATCAACAACTTCGTCCTGGCGACCGAGCCCCTGGGCGAGCGCGCCGACGCGATCATCCGGTCCAACGCCGCGGTGGCCGACAGCCGGTTCGTGATCAATTACTTCCGCAAGAGCCCGGACGGGCGGCTGATCTTCGGCGGCGGCGAGAACTACCGGCCGGGCTTCCCGCCGGACCTGAAGGCCTTCGTCCGCCGTCACATGCTGAAGATCTATCCGGACCTGGCCGACGTGGCCGTGACCCACGCCTGGGGCGGGACCCTGGGCATCACCGTCCACCGCGCGCCGTTCGTCCGCGAACTGGCCCCGGGCGTGCGGATCGCGGCGGGCTATTCGGGGCAGGGGGTGATGCTGGCGCCCTGGTTCGGCAAGCTGCTGGCCGACGCGGTGCTGGGCGAGGGCGAGGACCTGGCCGTGCTGGCCAAACTGCCGACCCCGCCGTTCCCGGGCGGCCGGCTGCTGCGCTGGCCGCTGACGGTGGCGGGGTTGAGCTGGTACGCGATGCGGGATCGGCTGTGAGGCCGTGGCTCACCCACTTGCCCCCACCTGACCGCTTCGCGGTCTGTCCGCCCCCATAGGGGGCGGAGGTTCGCGCCCGCGCCGACGCACGGCATCCTCTTCCCCCTTTGGGGGAAGACGGTCGCGAAGCGACCCGTAGGGGGCAAGTGTTCGCGGGCCGGGCGCTGACGATTGACTTCCCCACCGCCCCGCCATCCCATCCCCTCATGCAGTCCCAGACCACCCAGCCCTCCGGCAGCGTCGCCACCGCCCTGGCCCATGCCCAGCGGCTGCTGGCCAGCGATCCGCGCCTGGCCGCCGAGCAGGCGATCGCGATCCTGGAGGCCGTGCCGCGTCACGCCGAGGCGGTGCTCATCCTGGCGACGGCCTTGCGGCTGTCGGGCGATTTCCAGCAGGCCCTGCGGGTGATCGATCCGATGGCCCGGGCCCTGGTCCAGTCGCCGCCGGTCCAGCTGGAGCACGGCTGGATCCTGGCCGCCGCCGGCCAGACGCAAGCCGCCATCGCCGCGTTCAAGCGCGCCCTGGCCCTGAACGCCGACCTGCTCGAGGCCTGGCGCGGCCTGGCCGAGGCGCTGGAGCTGGTCGGCGACGAGGACGGCGCCCAGGCCGCCCGGGCTCGGCAGATCAAGGGCGGGATTCGCGACCCAGCCCTGATGGCCGCCGCCGCCGCCCTCATCGACGGCAAGCCCGGCGAGGCCGAGAAGGCCCTGCGCGCCCTGCTGGACACCCGCCCCGACGAGCCGGCGGCGCTCCGCATGCTGGCCGAGGCCGTGGCCCGGCTGGGGCGGCAGGAAGAGGCCGAGACCCTGCTGGTCCGCTGCCTGGAGATCGCCCCCGGCTTCACCGCCGCCCGCCACAACCTGGCCACCGTGCTGTACCGGCTGGGCCGGTCGGAGGCGGCGCTGGTTCCGCTGGAGCGCCTGCTGGCCGACGACCCGGCCAACCCCGCCTATCTTAACCTGAAGGCCGCCGCCCTGGCGCGGATCGGCGAGTACGCGCAGGCCATCGCCCTCTACGAGGACGTGCTGGCCCGCTATCCCCAGCAGCCCAAGGGCTGGATGAGCTATGGCCACGCCCTGAAGACCATCGGCCGCGCGGCCGACTGCGCCGCCGCCTACCGCAAGGCCGTCGACCAGGCCCCGTCGCTGGGCGAGGCCTGGTGGAGCCTGGCCAACATGAAGACCTACCGCTTCGACGACGCGGATCTGGCGGCCATGGAGGCTCAGCTGGCCCGCGAGGACCTGGGTGACGAGGATCGCTTCCACCTGCACTACGCGCTGGGCAAGGCCCACGAGGACGCCGCCCGCTACGCCGAGTCTTTCCAGCACTACGCCCAGGGCGCGGCCCAGCGGCGGGCCCAGGTCCACTACGATCCGGCGGTGATGACCGCGCACGTGGCGCGCAGCAAGGCGGCGCTGACGGCCGACCTGTTCGCGAGCCGGGCCGGCCAGGGCTGCCCGGCGCCCGACCCGATCTTCATCCTGGGCCTGCCCCGCGCCGGCTCGACCCTGGTCGAGCAGATCCTGGCCAGCCATTCGGCGGTCGAGGGCACCATGGAACTGCCCGACGTCGGCGCCATGGCCAAGCGGCTGGGCGGCGCCAAGTCGTCGCGCGAGCCGTCGGCCTATCCCGAGATCCTGACCACCCTGAGCGCGGAGGAGCTGGAGGCGCTGGGGCAGGAGTTTCTCGACCGCACCCGGGTGCAGCGCAAGACCGGCCGGCCGCTGTTCATCGACAAGATGCCCAACAACTGGGCCCATGTCGGGCTGATCGCCCTGATGCTGCCGAACGCCAGGATCATCGACGCCCGGCGCCACCCGCTGGGCTGCTGCTTCTCGGGCTTCAAGCAGCACTTCGCCCGGGGCCAGACCTTCAGCTACGGCCTGGAGGACATCGGCCGCTACTACGCCGACTATGTGGAGCTGATGGCCCATTTCGACGCGGTGCTGCCGGGCCGGGTTCACCGGGTGATCTACGAGGCGATGATCGAGGATCCGGAAGCCGAGATCCGAGCCCTGCTTGCCTATTGCGGCCTTCCGTTCGAGGAATCGTGCCTGAATTTCCACGAAAACGACCGGGCCGTGCGCACCGCAAGCTCTGAACAGGTCAGGCGTCCCATCTTCAAGGACGCGGTCGAGCATTGGCAAAATTACGAATCGTGGCTGGACCCGCTGAAGACCGCATTGGGACCTGTACTCTCCAGTTATCCGGCCGCGCCTGAATTTTGATCAGCGGCGTCTGCCCCTGCCATTTCTGCAACAGTCCGCCGAATTGACGGTCGTTTGAATTTTGATCCTTGCCCGGTCAAATCGACAGGAAGAGCATCGTTCCTCGAACAGTTCGGGGAGCTGACATGACTTCGCATAAGCGTACCAAGACAGGCCTGCTGGCTTCGGCCCTGCTGGCCTCATCAATGCTGACGGCGGTGACCGCCCAGGCCCAGACCGCCCCAGGCGGCGCGGTGGCGCTGGAGGAGGTGGTCGTCACCGCCCAGAAGCGCTCCGAGAGCCTGCAGGACGTGCCGGTCAGCATCCAGGCCTTCGGCGAGGCCAAGCTGGAGCAACTGCAGGTCGGCAATTTCACCGACTATGTGAAGTACCTGCCCAGCGTGTCGTTCCAGACCACTTCGCCGGGCTTCTCCAACGTCTATTTCCGCGGCGTGGCCAGCGGCGGCGACGGCAACCACTCCGGCTCCCTGCCCAGCGTCGGCGTCTATCTGGACGAGCAGCCCGTCACCACCATCCAGGGCGCGCTGGACATCCACATCTACGACATCGCCCGGGTCGAGGCGCTGTCGGGGCCGCAGGGCACGCTGTACGGCGCCAGCTCGCAGGCCGGCACCCTGCGCATCATCACCAACAAGCCCAGCACCGCCGGCTTCAGCGCCGGCTATGACCTGGAAGCCAACACCATCGCCCATGGCGACGCGGGCTATGTGGCCGAGGGCTTCGTCAACCAGCCGATCAACGACAAGGTCGCCGTGCGCCTGGTCGGCTGGGCCGAACACCAGGGCGGCTATATCGACAACATCGCCGGCTCGCGCACCTATCCCAGCTCCGGGATCACGGTGACCAACGCCGACCGGGTCAAGAACGACTACAACGACGTCGATATCTACGGCGGCCGGGCCGCCGTGAAGATCGAGGCGGGCGACAACTGGGTGATCACGCCCCAGGTCATGGGCCAGGTCACCAAGGTGGGCGGCATCTTCTCCGAGGACCGCACCCTGGGCGCGCTGCAGGTCGCCCACTACTATCCGGAGAACTCCAAGGACAAGTGGTGGCAGGCGGCCATGACCGTCGAGGGCAAGATCAGCAACCTCGACGTCACCTATGCCGGCTCGTACCTGGATCGCGACGTCGACACCCGCCAGGACTACACCGACTATTCCTACTTCTACGACACCCTGTCCGGCTACGGCGCCTACTGGACCGACGACGCGGGCACGCCGGTCGATCCGTCGCAATACATCATCGGCCACGACGCCTATCAGAAGGTCAGCCACGAGCTGCGCCTCGCGACCCCGCAGGACTACCGCTTCCGGGTGGTGGGCGGCCTGTTCTACCAGCGCCAGACCCACGGCATCTTCCAGAACTACCGGATCGACGACCTGGGCGAGTCGATCTCGGTGCCGGGCTACACGGGCACGATCTGGCTGACCAACCAGAAGCGCATCGACCGCGACAGCGCCGTGTTCGGCGAGGCGGCGTTCGACATCACCGACAAGCTGGTCCTGACCGGCGGCATCCGCTTCTTCAAGTCCGACAACAGCCTCAAGGGCTTCTACGGCTATGGCGCGGGCTACGGCTCGACCGGCGAGCGGGCCTGCTTCAAGCCCTCCGAGATCGAGGGCTCGCCCTGTACGAACCTCGACAAGCGGGTCAAGGAAAACGGCAACAGCAAGAAGGCCAACCTCACCTACAAGATCGACGCCGACAAGCTGGTCTATGTCACCTATTCCGAGGGCTTCCGGCCGGGCGGCATCAACCGTCGCGGCACCCTGCCGCCCTACCAGTCCGACTTCCTGAAGAACTACGAGTTCGGCTGGAAGACCAGCTGGGCCGACAACCGCCTGCGCTGGAACGGCGCGGTGTTCCACCAGACCTGGGACGACTTCCAGTTCTCGATCGTCGGGGCCAACGGCCTGACCGAGATCAAGAACGCCGTCTCGGCCGAGATCAACGGGGTGGAGACCGACTTCAGCTATGCGGTGATGCAGGGCCTGACCGTCAACGGCGCGGCGTCCTACATCAAGGCCGAGCTGACCGACGGCTATTGCGGCGTGGTCGACGCCAGCGGCGAGCCGCTCACCGACTGCCCGGTCGATCTGGACCTCTATCCCGAGCGCGCCCCGGCTGGTCAGCGCCTGCCGGTGACGCCGCAGTTCAAGGCCACCCTGAACGCCCGCTACGAGTTCGACCTCAACGGGTTCGACGCGTTCGTGCAGGGCGGGATCGTCGGCCAGACCGACTCCTGGGCCGACCTGCGCACCTATGCCCGCGAAGTGCTGGGCAAGCAGGCGGGCTACATCACCACCGACCTGTCGGCGGGGCTGGGCCGCTCGAACTGGACCTTCCAGGCCTATGTGGTGAACCTCAACGACAGCCGGGCCGCCCTGAACCGCGGCACCGAATGCGTGGAGGCCGTCTGCGGCGCCCAGGTCTATTCGACGCCGCTGCAGCCGCGGACGATCGGGGTGAAGTTCGGGCAGAAGTTCTAGGCTGAAAGCCCCCTTCCCCCTTGATGGGGGAAGGGCTGGGGATGGGGGTGATGCGGCGGGTCAGCTGTACGGCCGTATCACCCCCACCCAACCCTCCCCCATCAAGGGGGAGGGCTCAGTTCGTGGACGCACAACGCTCCCCGTGAAAGCGTGACCGCATGACAGAGACCCCCCAGAAGGTCCCCATCTCCAAGTCCATCGCCCCCAAGGCCCCCTCCTCGAAGGCCCTGGGCTTCTGGATGTGCACGGCCCTGGTGGTCGGCAACATGATCGGCTCGGGGGTGTTCATGCTGCCCGCGTCCCTGGCCCCGTATGGCTGGAACGCGGTGTTCGGCTGGATGCTGACCATCGGCGGGGCCCTGTGCCTGGCCTTCGTGTTCGCGGGCCTGGCGCGGGAATTTCCCAAGGCCGGCGGGCCCTATGCCTATACCCAGGAAGCCTTCGGGCCGCTGGTCGGGTTCATGGTGGCGTGGAGCTACTGGATCTCGCTGTGGGTCGGCAACGCCGCCATCGCGACGGGGGCGGTCAGCTATCTGTCGGTGATCTTCCCCGCCATCGCCGATGTGCCGGGCCTGCACTTGCTGGTGACCCTGGGCGCGGTCTGGCTGATGGTCGGCATCAACATCGCCGGCGCGCGCCTGGCCGGCGGGGTGCAGGTGGTGACCACCGTGCTGAAGCTGCTGCCGCTGGTGGCCGTGGCCGGCCTGGCCTTCTGGGTGATCGGCCGCGACGGCGGGGCGACCGTGACCCCGTTCCGCGCCTCCGACATCCATCTGGGCGGGGTGACCGCCGCCGGGGCCCTGACGCTGTGGGCGCTGCTGGGGCTGGAGTCGGCCACCGTGCCGGCCGGCAAGGTGGTCGATCCCGAACGCACCATTCCCCGCGCCACCCTGGTGGGCGCGATGTTCACCGGGGCGATCTACCTGGTGGTCTGCTCGGCCGTGGTGCTGCTGATGCCCACCGACAGCCTGAAGGTCTCCAACGCGCCGCTCTCGGACTTCGTGGGCCTGTACTGGGGTGGAAACGCCGGCAAGGTGCTGGCCCTGTTCGCGGCGATCAGCGCCTTCGGGGCCCTGAACGGATGGGTGCTGCTGCAGGGCGAGATGCCCTACGCCATGGCCAAGGGCGGGGTGTTCCCGGCCTTCCTGGCCAAGGAGTCCCGGCGCGGCGCTCCGGTGCGGGCGCACCTGCTGTCGGCGGGGTTCCTGACCGTCCTGGTGCTGATGAACTACGCCAAGTCGATGGCCGACATCTTCACCTTCATCGCCCTGCTGGCCACCACGGCCTCGCTGTTCACCTACCTGGCCTGCGCCCTGGCGGCGCTGAAACTGCAGGCCGCGCGGCGGATCACCCCGACCGCGGCCTTGACCGTGATCGCCATCCTGGCCGGCGTGTACTCGGTCTGGACGCTGTTCGGGGCCGGCGGCCAGGCGGTGGCCCTGGGCGTGGCCCTGCTGGCGATCGGCGCGCCGTTCTACTGGCTGACGCGGGGCAGGGGGACCGTGGACAAGACGGGGACACACACTCACCCCACCGCCTAGCCTTTTTCACACAGGTCGCGGGGTGAGTGTGTGTCCCCACCTCAATCCCCGGCTTCGCAGGACGAACATGATGACCCTCCGAACCCTCCTGGCGGCCGCCGCCCTGACGCTCACCGCGTTCACCACGCACGCCGCCCCCGTCTATGTCCACGCCGGCAAGCTGGTCGACACCCTGCAAGGCAAGGTCCTGACCAACCAGCTGATCAAGATCGACGGCGAGCGGATCGTCTCGGTCACGCCGTGGACCGCCGCGCCGACCGACGGCCGGGTCATCGACTGGTCCGGCCGCATGGTCCTGCCCGGCCTGATCGACATGCACACCCACCTGGCCGACCAGGCCCAGACCGAGAACATCGCCGAGCCGCTGCTGACCACCGCCGCCTACCAGGCCTATATCGGCGCCCATCACGCCCGGATCACCCTGGAGGCCGGCTTCACCAGCGTGCGCGACGTCGGCACCTGGCGGGCGTTCGGCGACGTGGCCCTGCGCGACGCGATCGACGCCGGCCTGGTCCCCGGACCCCGGATGTCGGTGGCCGGCGCCTATATCACCATCCCCGGCGGCGGCGGCGAGGTCACCGGCATCGCCGCCGACGTGAAGCTGCCCGACGAGATGCGGGCGGGCGTGGTCGAGGACGCCGCCGACGCCCGGCGCAAGGCGGCTAATATCTTGGCGCACAAGGCCGATTTCCTGAAGCTGATCGCCACCGGCGCCGTCCTGACCGTCGGCACCGAGCCCGGCCAGCAGGAACTGACCGAGGACGAGATGCGCGCGGCGGTAGACGAGGCCGCCCGGCGCGGGACCTACGCCACCGCCCACGCCCATGGGGCCGAGGGCATGAAGTCGGCCATGCGAGCCGGCGTCCGCTCGATCGAGCACGGCTCGCTGATGGACGACGAGGCCATCGCCATGATGAAGGCCAAGGGCGTGTTCCTGGCCCCCGACATCTTCGACGGCGACTGGATCGACGAATACGGCAAGGCTCACGCCTGGCCCGCCGAGACCCTGCGCAAGAACCTGGAGACCACGCAGGCCCAGCGCGAAGGCTTCCGCAAGGCGGTCAAGGCCGGGGTCAAGATCGTCTACGCCACCGACGCGGGGGTCTATCCCCACGGCCTGAACGGTCGCCAGATGACGTACATGGTCCGCTACGGCATGACCCCGATGCAGGCGATCCAGTCGGCGACGACCGTGGCGGCCGAGCTGATGAGGAAGACCGACGTCGGCGCCGTGGCCCCGGGCCGCTACGCCGACCTGATCGCCGTGGACGGCGACGCGATCGCCGACATCTCCGTGCTGGAGCGGGTGAGCGCGGTGATGAAGGGCGGGGTGGTGGTGAAGGATTGAAACCCTCTCCCGGAGGGGAGAGGGAGGGGCCCATGCGAAGCATGGGAGGGTGAGGGGTGACGGCGTCAAACGGCGTGCCGGCACGCCGTCCGACGGCGTAACCCCTCATCCTCCCACGCCTACGGCGCGGGCCCCTCCTTCTCCCTCTGGGAGAAGGTCTTGGAAGGCGGTGCGACAAATTATCGTTGAGCGAAACGCAACCCACAACTTAAGCGCCCCGTTAACCTTTCGGGCGCACCGTCCGTACCATGATCACTCGCATCCTCATCGCCACCGGTAATCTGGTTGTCTCGTTTGGCGCGGCCCTGCCGCTCGGCGATCGTTTGCTCGACTCGCGCTTCACCGACGACGAGGGCGAACATCTGATGTGGGGCCTGGGCTTCTATGTCAGCCTGATCCTCGGCGCGGTGTCGCTTTTCGTCTGGAAGCACTAGGCTTTCAAACGGGCGAAAGAGGGTAGATTCGTCCCCGCGCGCCTTATTTTTGCTGCCAGATTCACCACAGATCCCCTTGGCTCGGCTCCTGCAGTGTGCAATGCAACAGAATGTTGCTGTGCAGCATTGATACAGCTGTCACGCAGACGCTGTAAGACCGATGCTCAGTGAGCACCAAGGAGTGAGTACCATGGCCGACGAACACACCTACTTCGTCCGACCCGTCTCCGGCGTCTGGCACGTCACCTGGAACGACACGCTGGACCTGATCGGCTCCTATCCCTGCCAGCCCGAAGCCGTCGGCGTCGCCGAGATGCTGGCCCGCCACATGCGCGCCCAGGGCAAGACCGCCCGGGTGAACATCGCCGAACCCGAAGCCCGCCGCGCCAGCTGGGGCCGTACGACCCTGGGCGCTCAAGCGGCGGCCTGATTTCTCACCCTCTCCCATGGGGAGAGGGAGGGACCCGGCGCGAAGCGCTGGGAGGGTGAGGGGGTAAACCGCCGGCCGGCGCGCCGGCAGGGCCTCCGTGAGACATCGGCGAGGGCGTGACCCCTCACCCTCCCACGACTTCGTCGCGGGCCCCGCCCTCTCCCTATGGGAGAGGGTGTTCTTGTTCCAGATACCCCGCCGCCAACCGCTCGGCGATCGCCCCCGCCTCGGCCGGCGTGAACACCGTCGCGTCCAGGCACAGCTCCAGCCATAGTCCGTCCACCACGGCCGTCAGGCCGATGGCGGCCAACCGCGCATCGACCTTCGGGTCGCACGCCGTCAGCAGTTCCTCCAGCCGCGCGCGGTAGCCGGCATAGGTGCGCCGGTGGATGGCGGCGATGGCGGGGTCGACCTTGACCAGGCTCCAGAACGCCAGCCAGGTGGCCAGCAGGTCCGGGTCCAGCACCGGCGGGGCGAAGCTGGCGGTCAGATAGGCCGACAGCCGCGCGCGCGGATCGTCTCCCGCCGCAGCGACCGCCGCCTCCAGCGCCGCGTCGATCCGCGCCCCGGTCGCCTCGTAGGTCGCCGCGACCAGGGCGTCCACCCCCTCGAAATAGTGCCGCAGCAACCCGGCGCTGACCCCCGCCTCGGCGCAGATCGTCCGCACCGAGGCGCCGGCCACGCCCTTGGCGGCGAGGACGCGCGCGGCAGCCTCGATCAGGGCCGTGCGGCGGACGTCGGGGGTCTCGCGGGTGAACGGGGCGCGGGTGCTCACTACTCACCCGCCCCATTTTCAACCGTCATCCCGGGCCTTGTGCCCGGGACCCCTGGTTCAGCCCGCACGTGAAGCGCCTTGGCGCGCCGGCGCGCCACACCCTCGCACCTGCGGCGGATAGAGGGGTCCCGGGCACAAGGCCCGGGATGACGAGTTGTTAGGTTGAGGGAAATGGAAAGAGCCGCGATCACCACCCCTCCGGCGGCCGGTGCAGCCGGGCCTGGGGGATCAGCGCCCGCATCTTGCGGCCGAAACTGCGAAGCGACACCTCGCTCGAAGCCAGCGGCCCGGCCGTGAAGCTCCGCGACGCCATCCCCTGCTGCACCCGCGCCACCAGCTGGGTGTCCTCGGCGTTGACCTGGCGGTTGATGCGCCAGTTCAGATAGCGCGCCGCCTTCATCTCCCGCCGGCTGTCGGGCAGGGCGTAGGCGATCTCGCGGATCATCGTCTGGGTGGGCGAGACCGGGATGAACTGCATGAAGTCCACCTGGTCGGGATAGATGTCGAAGGCCTGGTTGGGCCAGAGCTTGAAATAGGTCCACAGCCGCTTGCGCTCGGGCGGCAGGTGTTCGACGTCGGGCAGCACCTGCTGGTACATCCGCTCCGAGGGGTTGTTCGACGGCTCCTCGATCAGCCGGCCCCACATTTTGTCAACCCAGGTCTGCGCCTCCACGCCGTAGCCGCGCCCGAACAGCCGGGTCAGGCCGGGGTGGGCGATGGGGATGTGCAGGCCGTCGGAATAGTTGTCGCTGATGTTCTTCCAGTTGACGTCACGCGGCCGCAGGGTGACGCGACCGAACGGGACCATGTCCTCGAAGCGATAGGGCTCCAGCTCATGGTCGTAGGGGGCCATCATCTGCGCTACGGATGGACCGTCACCTTCCAGGCGCACGAAGACGAAGCCGCGATAGACCTCGACCTGCACCGGGGCGAGGCCCTGCTTGTCCATCTCCAGCGCGGGGTAGGTTTCGCGGTGCGGCACGCCGATCAACTGGCCGTCCAGGGCGTAGGTCCAGGCGTGATAGGGGCAGACGATCCGCCCACAGTGACCGCTGGGTCCGTCCAGCAGCCGCGCGGCGCGGTGGCGGCAGACATTGGCGAAGGCCTTCACCCCGCCGTCCTTGCCGCGCACGACGATCGTGCTCTCGCCCAGGAAGTCGAAGGTGTGGAAGTCGCCGGCTTTCGGGATGTCGTTCAGATGGCAGACGATCTGCCAGGACGGGCGCAGGACCTTGTCCTGTTCCTCGCGGAAAAAGCGGGCGTTGTCGTAGAGCCAGCCTGGCAGGCCCCAGTTCGCATCGGGATCGGGAGCGTCGGCGTCGTTGTTGGGGAGGTTCAAGGTCTGAGTATTCATCCGCCGAGCCCTCCTGCAAATTCACGTTCCCTCCCCCTCTGATGGGGGAGGGGCAGGGGTGGGGGTGACAGCGTTTCCGGATGGAGTGCGGCCATACAGCTGAACCGCCCTGACACCCCCATCCCCAACCCTTCCCCCATCAAGGGGGAAGGGAGTCTGTCGGTGGGCTTCATCACCGCCCCACCAGGCTCAGCTTCACCGCCGTGCCGAAATCCCGGTCCCGCAGGATCTCCCGCGCCGCGTTGCGCCCCGGATTGCCGGAAACCCCGCCGCCCGGATGGCAGCCCGCGCCGCACATGTAGAGCCCCTTGATCGGCGCCCGGTGGCTGGCGTGTCCCAGCACCGGCCGCGCCGCCCACAGCTGGTCCAGCGACATGTGGCCGTGCATGATGTCGCCGTTCACCAGGCCGAACTTCCGCTCCAGGTCCACCGGCGACAGGATCATCCGGCCCAGGACCGAGGCCTTGAAGTTCGGCGCCCACCGGTTGACCGTGTCGATGATCAGGTCGGCGGCCGCCTCGCGCTCGTCGTCCCAGGAACGGCCGTCGGGCAGGTCCCAGGCGAACTGCTGGCAGAACAGGCTGGCCACGTGCTGGCCGGGCGGCGCCAGGCTGTCGTCCAGGGTCGAGGGGATCAGGATCTCGACGATGGGCCGCTTGCTGATCCCGGTCGCCTTGGCGTCGCGATAGGCCTCGTCCATGTAGTCCAGGGTCGGCGACAGCACGATGCCGCACTGATGGTGCTCGGCCACGGCCTTGCCGGGCAGGCAGGTGAAGTCCGGCAGCTCCGACAGGGCCACGTTCATCCGGAAGGTGCCCGAGCCGTTCTTGTAGCCCTTGATGGCCTTCCTGAACGGAGCGGGCAGGGCCGAGGGGGCGATCAGCGAGCCGTAGAGCAGGGCGGGGTTAAGGTTCGAGCTGATGATCGGGGCCATGATCTGGCGGCCGTCGACCAGCTGCACGCCCACGGCCCGCTTGCCGCCGCCTTTCGGGGCGTCTTCCACGTGCAGCCCTTCGACCTTGGCCTTGAGCAGGATCTCCACGCCCTTGGCGCGGCAGGCTTTCGCCATCGCTTGGGTGATCGACCCCATGCCGCCCACCGCATGGCCCCAGGCGCCCTTCTTGCCGTTCACCTCGCCGAAGGTGTGGTGCAGCAGGACATAGGCCGAGCCGGGGCTGTCGGGGCTGGCGAAGTTGCCGACCACGGCGTCGAAGCCGAAACTGGCCTTGACCGCGTCGCTCTCGAACCAGCCGTCGAGAAAGTCGCGGGCGCTCTTGGTGAACAGGTCGAGCAGGTCGCGTTTGCGCTCGCGGCTGAGCCCCGCCATCCGCCCGCCCTGGCGCAGGGCCCGCAGCAGGCCCGGCAGGCCGTCGCCCAGGTTCGGCGGGGTCTCGGCGGCGAGATCGCGCAGCACGTCGCCGATCTCGTCGAGCATGGCGTAATAGGCGGGGAGGGCGGCGGCGTCCTTCTCGGAGAACTTGCGGAACTCGGCCTGGGTGCGCTCCAGTCCGCCGCCGAGCTTCATGTAGGTCTTGTCGTCGATCGGCAGGAAGTTGGAGATCGGCCGCTCCAGGATCCGCAGGCCGTGGCCGTGCAGGTCCATGTCGGCGATGACCTTGGGGCTCAGCAGGCTGACCGTGTAGCTGGCCACCGAGTTGCGGAATCCGGGGTGGAACTCCTCGGTGACGGCGGCCCCGCCGACCACGTCGCGCGCCTCGCAGACCGTGACTTTCAGCCCCGCCCTGGCCAGGTAGAAGGCGCAGACCAGGCCGTTGTGACCCCCGCCGATGATGATCGCGTCGCGGTGCTGGGCGGCGGTGGTCATGGTCGTTTCCCCGGTGGTCGGGGCGAGGTTGCTATACGAGTGTACAATAGGCAAGGGGCGTGGCGCGCCTGGCTCCTACGCGCCGGGCTCCGAAACGGTCTGGCGGGTGGATGCCCGCGCGCCCCAGATCAGCAGCCAGAAGATGATCGGCAGCTCCCCGAACTGCAGCGGCGCGGCGACCTGCGAGACCAGGGCCTCATGCTGCGGCAGGATCAAGACGGTCACGGCCTTGGCCAAGTAGCCGGCGCCCGCCAGCCACAGAAGGCCGCCCAGCCAGGCGGGGATGAAGCCGCAGATCATGATCAGCCGACCGAACGGGAACAGCCATAGTCCCCAGAAGATCGAGGCCAGCATCACGCCGTGCTGGTGCAGGTGCAGGGACAGATAGGCCAGGCCGTCCAGCTGCGGCGTGTCGAAAGCCGAGAGGAACGGCTCGCCGCCAGCGAAGGCCAGGGCCGCCAACTCGTTGAGGGTGTTGGCGAACATGATGGGCACGGAGACCAGGGCGCCGAGCACCACCACCAGCCGGGCCAGCGCCGCGTTGACCGGCTTGAACAGCCGATACAGCGCCAGGACCAGGAAGATCGCGATGACCTGGTGGACCAGCTCGCTGGCGATTCCCGCGCGCAGCATCCAGGCCGAAGCCCGGATCTTGTCGGCCGTCGCCGCGGCGTCGCCCGGCACGACCAGGGCGTCGGGGACGATCAGCAGGCCGAACGGCGCGGCCAGGGCCATCAGCAGGTACAGGAGCCCGGCGATGCGCGCCTGTCGCTTGGTCGAGTCCATGGACGTCCCCCGTCGTTTTGAACGCTAGGTTGGCGGCTGATCCTAGCGCATCTAGCGCCGAGGCTCACCCACTTGCCCCCACCTGACCGCTGCGCGGTCTGTCCGCCCCCATAGGGGGCGGAGGACGCCGCAAAACGCGCCTCTTCCCCCTGTGGGGGAAGACGATCGCGAAGCGATCCGTAGGGGGCAAGTGATCGCCGCACCGAGCCCCTAGGTGCGCTCCTCCCCCCGCGCCGTCAGCCAGTACATCACCGGCGTCGCCACCCGCGACAGGACGGTGGACGTAATCAGCCCGCCGATGATCACGATGGCCAGCGGCGAGTAGAGTCCCGACCCCTCCAGGGCCAGCGGCAGCAGCCCGCCGATCGCCGTCACCGAGGTCAGCAGCACCGGCAGGAACCGCACCTCGCCGGCCTTCTCGATGGCGTCGTGCAGGCCCATGCCGTCGCGGCGCAGCTGTTCGGTGAAATCGACCAGCAGGATCGAGTTCTTGATCTCGATGCCGATCAGGGCGATCAGCCCGATCGTGGCGGTGAAGCTCAGCGAATAGCCGGTGATCCACAGGGCCGCCACGGCCCCGAACAGGCCGAACGGGATGATGCCGGCCACAACCAGGGCGGTCTTGAACTTCTGGAACTCCAGGACCAGCACCGCCAGGATCCCGAACACCGCCACCATCACCGCCGCGCCTAACCCTGCGAAGCTCTCCGACTGCGCCTCGGCCTGGCCGCCCAGGCTCAGGCGGTAGCCGGGCGGCAGGGGCAGCTCGCGCTCCAGGCGGGCGACGACGTCCTGCGTGACCTTGGCGGTCAGGAAGCCGGTCTGGACATAGGACGAGACGGTCACCGTCCGCTCGCGGTCGAAGCGGTCGATCCGCGCGGGGCTGGACCGCAGGGTCGGGGTGGCGATCGAGCCCAGGGGCGCGGCCTCGCCCTCGGCGGTGGGCACGTAGATCTTCGACAGGTCGGCCAGGGCGTTGCGCGAGCCCGTGGCGTTGGGTCCCTCGGCCACGCTCATCGGAAGGCGCACCTTGACCGCGTAGTCGTCGCCGTCCGGATCGCGGAAGCGGCCGGTCTCCTCGCCCGACAGCGCCAGGCGGGCGGCGCGGCGCGGGGCGCCGGCCGGCACGCCCAGGGCGGCGGCCTTGCCCTCGTCGACGCCGAGGTCGAGATCGGTGCGGTCCAGCCGCACGGGATTGTTGACGTCGCGCGTGCCCGGCGTGGCCTTCAGGACCTGCTCGGTCCGCGCGGCCAGGGCCTTGAGCACCTCCAGGTTCTGGCCGGTCAGGCGCACGGCCACCGGGGCGTCGATCGGCGGGCCGTTCTCGAAGGTGACGACGCTGATCCGCGCCCCGGGGAAGCGGGCGAAGTCGGCGCGCAGGCGGTCCAGCACCTGCTCGCTCTCGCCCGGCTCCCAGGCCTTCAGGCTGGCGAACACCTCGGCATAGGTGGTGGCGTTCTCGCGCTGGGTCACGTTGTAGAAGATCTGCGGATTGCCGCGCCCCAGGTTGGAGGCCTGCCAGACGATGGCCGGCTCCTGGCGAAGGCGCGCTTCGACGAAGCGCAGGGCGCGGTCGGTGCGGGCCAGGGGGCTGCCGTCGGGGGTCTCGACCCGGACCAGGAACTGCGGCGTCTCGGCGGCCGGGAACAGGGACGAGCCGACGATCTTCAGCATCGGAACCGTGGTCGCGCAGATGGCCAGCATGATCGCCAGGGACAGCCACGGCCGCGCCAGGCTGAAGTGCAGCACGGGCCGGTAGAAGCGGTGGATGCCGCTGTTCACCGCCCGCAGCAGCGGATTGCCCTCGGGGTCGGAGTGCTTGTCCAGCACGCGGCTGGCCAGGAACGGGATGATGGTCATCGAGACCAGCAAGGATGCGCCCACCGTGCACAGCACCGTCACCGGCAGCGACTTGATATAGGCTCCCGACCCGGCCGGCAGGGCCATCAGCGGCAGGAAGGCCAGCATCAGACAGGCCGTGCAGCCCAGCACCGCCAGGGCGATCTGGTTGGCGCCGTTGACGGCCGCGGCCGTGCGTTCCTCGCCCTCGCGGATGCGGCGGGCGATGTTCTCGGTGATGACGATGCTGTCGTCGACCAGCAGGCCCAGGGCCAGCACGAAGCCGGCGATCGACAGCTGGTTCAGGGTGAAGCCGAACGCCTGCAGCAGCACCAGGCCGATCAGCAGGCTGAGCGGGATCGACACCATCACCACCAGGCCGGCCCGCGCCCCCAGCGGCAGCAGGGTGATCAGCACCAGGGCCAGGGCGATGCCGAAGTCGCGGAACAGGTTGTTGAGGCGGTGCTCGACGTTCCTGGCCTGGACGAAGCCGCGCTCCAGCTTGACCCCGGCGGGCAGGGCCTTCTCGTAGTCGTCCAGCACCTGGTCGACGGCCTTGGTGATCTTGGCGACGTCCTGGCCGTCCTTCTGGGTCACGGTGACGAAGATCGCCCGCTTGCCGTTGAAGCGGGTCAGGTGGGTGGGCTCGTCCTGGGCCCAGGCCACCTGGGCGACGTCGCGCACCCGCACCACCTGGCCGCCGATCGAGCGCACGGGCGTGTCCTTGACCACGTCCAGCGAGCGGAAGGCCCCGCCGGCCTTGACGTTGAAACGGCGGTCGCCCGCCTGGACGGCCCCGATCGGGGCCTCGGCGCCGGCGGCCTTCAGGGCGTCGGACACCGCCGTCGCCGGCAGCTTCAGGGCCGACAGCCGCGCCAGGTCCAGCGACACCCGCACCTCGGACGAGGGCGCGCCGTAGTAGCGCGACTGGCGCACGCCGGGCACGCGATCCAGCCGCTCGCGCAGCCGGTCGGCCACCTTCTCCAGCCGGCGCATGGGCAGGACGTCGGAGGTCAGGGCGACCTGGACGATGGCCACCTCGGTGGTGCGCACCCGGTCGATGTCGAGCCGCGCCAGGCCGGCGGGCAGATTGCCCCGGATGGCGTTCACCTCGCGGACCACCTGGTCGTACTTGCGCTCGGGATCGACGTCCCAGTTGAAATGGACGCGGATCACCGCCGCCCCGTCCAAGCTGGTCGACTCCACCTTGTCGATGTCGTCCAGGCCGTCGACGGCGTCCTCGATGGGATCGGCGACCAGTTGCTCCATCTCCGAGGGCTCGGCCCCCGGCAGCACGGCGCGGATGATGACGATCGGCACCGGGAAGTGCGGATCCTCCGAGCGCGGCACGGTCATGAAGGCGTTCAGCCCCAGCATCACCAGCAGGCCGAAGGCGACCAGGGTGAACTGCCAGCGGTGGACGGCGAACCCGGCGAGGTCGAACTTCATTGGGAAGGTCCTCGCTCTGGCGCTGAGAACTGTCCCCCAATCCCCGTCATCCCGGGCCCTGTGCCCGGGACCCCTTTGTCCGCCGCGGGTGCGGAGGTGTGGCGCGCCGGCGCGCCAATGCACTTCACCGTCAGCTGAACCAGGGGTCCCGGGCACAAGGCCCGGGATGACGGACGAGAGGGGAGTGGGCGGGATTGCAACGCGGCGCTGCTCATTTGCCCGCCGCCTTCCCCAGCGCCTTCGCATCGGTCACCGTCACCCGGTCGCCGTCCGAGACGAAGCCGGCGCCGGCGGTGATCACCCGCGCGCCGTCGGGCAGGCCGGCGACCAGGGCGTCGTCGCCGTCGAAGCCGCCGAACTGCACGGGGGTGCGCTTGGCGCGACCGTTGTCGAGCCGCAGCACGGCCGCCTTGCCGTCCGAGGCCTCGAGCACCGCCTCGGCGGGGATGCGGGCGAAGGCCGGGCCGGTCGTGGCCGCCACGCGGCTGGCCAGGCGGGCGGTGGCGATCTGGCCGCTGCGCAGCTCGGGCCGGGCGGCCACCTCGATCTCGACCGTCACCGCGCCGGTGCGGGCGTCGGCCGACTGACCCACGCGGGTGACGCGGCCGACCAGGGTCTGGCCCGGAAGGGCGTCGACCGTGACCTCGACCGGCGCGCCGATCCCGATCCCGGCCACGTCGCGGTCGGGCAGGGGCACGCGCAGCACCAGGGGGCTGGCCAGGTCGGCGACGCTGACCACGGCCTGGCCGGGCTGGACCACCTCGCCGGCCTGAGCGTTGCGCTCCAGCACCACGCCGGAAGCGGGCGAAACAAGCTGCGCCCAGCGCCGGTCGAAGGCGGCGGAATTATAGGCGGCGCCGGCCGAGCGCACGGCGCTCTCGGCGTCGTCCAGCCGGGCCTTGGCCACATAACCCTTGGCGTAGAGGGTCTTGGCGCGCTCCAGCTCGCGGCGGGCCTTGTCGAGGTCTGCGCTGGACGACTGCTGGCGGGCGTCGACGGCGGCGGGGTCGATGGTGGCCAGCACCTGGCCGGCCCGGACGCTGTCGCCGGCCTCGACCGCGACGCGGGTCAGCACCCCGGCGATGCGGAACGACAGCGCCATCTCGCGGCGGCGCTCCAGCGTCCCGGTGGCGGTGACCCCGCCGCTGGCGCGCGGCGCGCTGACGGCGACGGCCTCGACCGCCTGGGGCGGCGGCGGGGCGGGGGGCGTCTTGGCGGGACCGCAGGCGGCGAGCGCCAGGAGGGTGACGAGGGCGGCGCCGGACGCCCCCTCCGTCACGATGCGTATTCGCATCGCGCCACCTCCCCCGCGATGCGGGTGAGGAGGATGCGGCGCCGATCTCTCCTCACCCGTGCAACGGGGGAGGTGGCGCGTCGCTAGCAGCGACGTGACGGAGGGGGCGTCCAGCGTCGGCCCGACTTCCATGTCCTCGCCCATGAGCGCCCCGCCCCTCGACTATCGATCAGTGATAAGTTATCAGTGATAGATTATCGCGGCTTGTCAAGCGGGCCCGGGCTTGAGAAAGGCTGCACACGATGAAGGCGCCGCAGGTTCGATCTCCCCGCAAACCCAAGGGTCAGGGCGCGCAGCGCCGTGAGGAGATCCTCGACGCGGCCCTGAAACTGTTCGTCGCCCGGGACGTGCACGCGGTGTCCACCCGGCAGATCGCCGAGGCGGCCGGGATCAGCCAGCCGGCCCTCTACGCCTATTTCGCCACCAAGGACGACCTGATCGCCGAGCTGTGCGTGCGGGCCTTCGCGACGCTGTCGGCGCGGATGACGGCGGGCAAGGTCGATTGGAGCCCGACGCCGGAAGCCTTCGACAAGGCCATGCGGATCTATGTCGATTTCGGCCTGGAACAGCCCGACGCCTATCGCGTGGCCTTCATGATCGAGAAGAGCCAGGACGGCTCGTTCAACGCCCGCACCGGCGGCCGGCCGATGGCGGCGGGCATCGAGGCCTTCCAGGTGTTCGTGGCGCTGATCGCCGACCTGCACGCGGCAGGCCTGACGGCCGACGACGACCCCCTGCGCCTGACCCAGACCCTGTGGGCGGGCCTGCACGGCCTGGTCTCGCTGCTGATCGCCAGGCCGGAATTTCCGTGGGTGGAGCGCGAGGCGCTGATCGCCGGGCACATCGCGATGCTGCGGCGCGGCGCGTTGAAGTAACTCTCTCCCCTCCGGGAGAGGGTTTCAGAATAGTCCCTCCACCCCTATATCCGCCGCTTCCCTTCGCGAACCTCGGAACACGCCCATGGCCAAGCTGCAGCCTCTCGAAACCTTCAGCCTGCAGGAAACCGAGGACGGCTACCGCCTGCTGGTCTCGGCGGTCGGCGGCGATCCGCTCTATGTCTCGATCACCCCCGACCAGATGGACGGCATCATCGAAAGCCTGGAAGCGGCCATGGGCGGCGAAGAGGAAGACGACGTCGAGGAAGACGAGGCGTTCTGAGGGCGGTGTACGAACGCCTGACGTCGCAACCCATATTCAAATCGTCATCCCGGGCCTTGTGCCCGGGACCCCTCTGTCCGCCGCAGGTGCGGAGGTGTGGCGCGCAGGCGCGCCATTGTCCTTCACGGTTCAGTTGAGCCAGGGGTCCCGGGCACAAGGCCCGGGATGACGGTTGCAAAGATGTGAACAAAATGGCAACATTTGCGATGCCGGAAAAGTTTGCAGAGGTCAGCCCTGGTCGGTCGCGAAGCCTGGATAGCCGTCTACATAATGGCCGACCACTATCGGGGCACACTCTACATCGGTGTGACGAGCGCCTTTGACACCCGGATGACCCAGCATCGCGAAGGTGTATTTCCTGGGTTCACCAAGCGACACGGTCTAACCCGCCTGGTCTGGTACGAACTTCACGACTTGATGACAGAGGCCATCCAGCGAGAGCGGTCGCTTAAGGAGTGGCGGCGGCAGTGGAAGATCAACCTGATCGAGCGGGACAATCCGCGATGGGATGATCTGTACGCGGCGGTGTTCGAATGGGCGCCGGTTCCCCGCCAGGTGTGAGCTCGTCCTTCTGTTTTCGTCCTCTTCCCTGCTAGACACCGCCGCATGTCCCGCGCCTCGCCCTTTCGCGCCGCCTTGCCGTACCTCTGCCTGGTCGGGGCGATGGTGTCGCTGTGCGCCGGCACCTCGTTCGCCAAGAGCTTGTTTCCGCTGGTCGGGGCGCAGGGGACCAGCGCCTATCGGGTGGGCTTCTCGGCCCTGATCCTGCTCCTGATCTGGCGGCCCTGGCGCTTCCCCCTGGCCCGCAAGGACCTGATGGCCGTCGTCAGCTACGGCGCGGTGATGGGGGCGATGAACCTGTGTTTCTACATGGCCATCCGCACCATCCCGCTGGGCCTGGCCATCGCCATCGAGTTCACCGGCCCGCTCAGCCTGGCGATGATCCACGCCCGCCGGCCGATCCATTTCGCCTGGATCGCCTTGGCGGTGGCGGGTCTTGGCCTGCTGCTGCCGCTGGGCGACGCCAGCCTGAACCTCGACCCGGTGGGCGTGGCCTACGCGGCGGCGGCGGCGGTGTTCTGGGCGCTGTATATCGTGGCCGGCCAGCGGACGGGACACCTGCACGGCGGCCGCTCGGTGGCCCTGGGCATGACCACGGCGGCCGTGGTCGTGGCGCCGTTCGGCCTGGTCACGGCCGGCGCGGCCCTGCTGAGCCCTGTCGCCCTGGGTCTGGGCCTGGTGGTGGCGGTGGTCTCCAGCGCCATCCCCTATTCGCTGGAAATGGTCGCCCTGCGCGGCATCTCCAAGCGCAGCTTCGGGGTGATGCTGAGCCTTGAGCCGGCGGTCGGCGCCCTGGCGGGGCTGGTGCTGCTGGGCGAACAGCTGGTGGCGCGCCAATGGCTGGCCATCGCCTTCGTGATCGCGGCCTCGGTGGGGACGGTGGTGACGGACCCGTCGCGGCGGCAGGTCGAGGCGCCGCTGCACGACTGACGGCTTAAAAACCCTCTCCCATGGGGAGAGGGAGGGGCCCATTGCGCAGCAATGGGAGGGTGAGGGGGTAAAACGTCAGACGGCGTGCCGGCAGGGCGCTCAGAGAAAACGGTGAGGGCGTAACCCCTCACCCTCCCACGCTCTTCGAGCGCGGGCCCCGCCCTCTCCCTCTGGGAGAGGGTTTCAAGATTCACTCCGCCGCGTAGACCACCGGGTGCACGTGCGCCCACAGGTGGGCGCGATAGGTGTCGAAGCACTGCTCGCCGCAGATCAGCCGCATGACCGCGCCCTCGGCGATGAACCGCGCGCATTCCGGAAACTCGGTGACCAGCGGGTGCAGGGCCTCGGCGTTCCAGGCCTTTGAGTGCTCGATGTCCAGCTGAGCGTGCAGGGCGAAATACTTGCGGGCCGAGGGCGAGACGCCCAGGCGCTTGAGGCCGGCGTCGACGCAGGCCACCCGGCCCGGGGCGGTCAGCTCGACCACGCCCAGGGCGCCGATCGACTGGTAGGTGTAGCGCCGGGTGGTGGCGAAGGCGGTCATGGTGTTGGCCAGGGCCAGCGACTGCCACAGGGTGGAGTCGATGGTCGGCGCCAGGCCCAGAACCTCGGTGGTGCGGGTCAGCATCGGGCCGTGCATGCCGGCGGCCGCGCCCCGGCCCATCTCGTCCCAGTAGTTGCGGGCCAGCTCCAGCTTGGCGCGGTCGCTGACCTTGACCTGGGTCATGGCCACCAGGTCGTCGAAGCCGGCCTCGCCGGCCGCTTCCTGGGTCAGGAACCACTTGATGTCTTCCATCCCCGCCGCGCCCTCGATCCAGTCGAACAGCGGGTCGTCCTGGCCGGGGCCGGTCTCCTGCAGCTGTTCGAACCAGTCGACGAAGGCCGTCGCCTCGGTCGGCACGTCGGCGACCAGCGGCAGGACGTGGTCGCGGAACTGCTCGACATACTCGCCCTCGAGCCGCTTCATCCGCGCCTCGTCCGAGACCTCGGCGCGCCAGTCTGGGTCGGGCGTCCCGACCGCCAGGCGGCGGTGGTTCCAGTGGGCCAGGCCCCGGTGCAGGGACTCGGCGTCGGGGAATTCAGGGCTGAAGGCGCCGATGCGCGCCAGTCGTTCGCCACCAAACATGGCTTGCTCCTAAGGGTCTTCTCTACGGGATCGACAGAACGCGCGAGGACGAAAAAGGCCGCCTCCGAGGGGGAAGAGGCGGCCTCGTCGCTATCAAATGAGGTTTAGGACTGGCCGGTCTTGCCAGGCTGGATCGCGCCGGTGTCGACGGCGCCTTCCAGGCCGTCGTCGAGCGGGTTGGTCCGGGCGCGGTTCAGTTCCGCGTCGTCTTCCCGGCGCTCGCCCTGCTGTTGCTGCTGGCCCGGCGCGTTGCGCGCGGCGTCGTCCTGCTGCTGTTGCGGGGTGCGGGTTTCGCCTTGCTGGTTCTGCTGGTCGGCCTGGCGACGTTGCTCTTCGCCGGGCTGTTGCGGCATGTCTTCGCGGTTGTTGTACTCGCCCATCTCGGTCTCTCCCTGATCGTGCCGGAGACATCCGGCGGGGAGATGAACGAGGCGGAGCGCCGGTCGTTCCTAAGTCGAAAAACCGACAATTTGGCCGGCGCCATCCTCCTTTTCCGTCATTCCCGCCCTTGTGGCGGGAACCCCTCTGCCCGCCGCAAGGGCGGAGGTGTGGCGCGCCGGCGCGCCAAGGCAACTCACCGTCAGCTGAACCAGGGGTTCCCGCCACAAGGGCGGGAATGACGAAGAGTGGGGGCTCTAGACCCCCCGCGCCCGCCTCCCGTCCCGAACGGCCGTCGCCAGGGCGTCCAGCAGGTCCACCGAGGCGTCCCAGTCGACGCAGGCGTCGGTCACCGACTGGCCGTAGGTCAGGGCTTGGCCGGGGACGATGTCCTGGCGGCCGGCGACGAGGTTGCTCTCGATCATCACGCCCATGACCGGCGACCGGCCCGTGGCGAGCTGGGCGCAGACGTCGGCCACGACAGCGGGCTGGTTCTCGTGGTTCTTGCCGCTGTTGGCGTGGCTGACATCGACCATCAGGCGCGGCGGAAGACCGGCCTTGGCCAGGGCCTGGGCGGCCGCCGCGACGCTGGCGGCGTCGTAGTTGGGCGTCTTGCCGCCGCGCAGCACCACGTGGCAGTCGGCGTTGCCGGTGGTGGTGGCGATGGCCGCGCGGCCCTCCTTGGTCACGGCCAGGAAATGGTGCGGCTGGGCGGCGGCGGTCACCGCGTCGACCGCCACCTTGACGTCGCCGTTGGTGCCGTTCTTGAAGCCGACCGGGCACGACAGGCCCGACGCCATCTCGCGGTGGATCTGGCTTTCGGTGGTCCGCGCCCCGATCGCGCCCCAGGCCACCAGGTCGGCGATATATTGCGGGGTGGTGACGTCCAGGAACTCGCAGGCCGCCGGCAGGCCCTGGGCGCTGACGTCCAGCAGCACCCGGCGCGCCAGCCGCAGGCCCTCGTTGATCCGGAAGCCGCCGTCCAGGTCGGGGTCGTTGATCAGGCCCTTCCAGCCCACCGTGGTGCGCGGCTTCTCGAAATAGACCCGCATGATCACTTCCAGCTCGCCCGCATGGCGCTCGCGCTCGACGGCCAGGCGGCGGGCATACTCCAGGGCGGCCTTGGGGTCGTGGATCGAGCAGGGCCCGATCACCACCACCACGCGGTCGTCGCGGCCGTTCAGGATCTCATGCACGGCGTGGCGAGCCTGGCCCACCACCTCGGCGGTCGAGGACGAGGCCGGCGCCTCGCCGATCACCTGGGCCGGCGGACTGAGGGTCTGGAGCTTCTCGATCCGCAGGTCGTCGGTGGGGACCGGGAGCGAGACGAGATGGGCGGCGGAAGAGGAAGGCACGGCGTAACTCCTGGAAGGTCGGGAGGTCCGGCGGCCATGAAAAAAGCCGCCCGGGGAACCCCTGGCGGCTGGTGACGAAAACGTTGGCGGCGCTGAATTCAGGCCGAACGATCCCCTCCCAACGCCAGAGGCGTCGGATAGCTAAAGTACCAAAACAGCTGTTGGCTGGCGGCGAGGATCATGGGGGGGACCGTAGAGGCAAGTTGGCGGGCTGTCACTACCCCGCCGGTTCTTCTTTCTTCAGCCGATCCTAGCGTGCCTGGGCGATCTAGTCGGGAAGTGAGGAGAGATCCGACTGGAAGGCCTGGGCCAACATGCGGGGCAGATCCATCGCGAACCGCACGCCAAAGGTCGCCAGCAGGGGCGAGTTCTCGATCATCAACATCCCCTCGGCGGTCATCGAGCTCCTCACGAACAGGAAATATTGCTCCAGCCCGGGCAACAGATAGCGGCCGTCGCCTAGGGCCACCGTCTTGCCGTCCTCGTAGGTGATGAAGAACGAGAACCCCAGGAAGCCCGTCAGGTCCTGCCGACCACCCCTGTCGAAAGTGACGAGGATGCGCCCGCCGCCCCACATCAGCTCCAAGACCACGGCCGGGTACTGGAGGTCGGGTCCCTCGCGAAGCACCCGCAGTCCAAAGTCGGCGGCTTCGTCCATCAGCATGCGGCGGACCGAGGCCTTGGTGGACAAGTCGAGGGGAGAAATGCGGCGCGCTTCGGCTTCGGATAGGGCCGCGTCGTAGAGGGCTCGCCGTCCGGTGCGATGGAACTCGGCCAGTCGTTCCTGAGACAGGTTATCGCGGCTTATTTCTAGCGGATGTCGTTTCCGGCCATGCTTGTCGACAGCTATGGCGAAGGCGTCGTTGGCGTCCTCGGTCGTGGGCGCGCGAGCGGCGGCCAGCAGGGCGTCGCCACGATTGCACCAGAACGCCACCAGTTCGTCGACGGCCTTTGGCGGGGCGTCGTCGCCCGCCGTCACCTCAGCCCAGCGCCTGGGCAGGGTATAGCCGGATCGCCGCAGGATCCCCTCGAGGGCCGCAGCGCCGCGCCAGCGGGACGGGGTGAGCAGAGGCTTGGGCAAGGCGATCTCCGGGTGCGGCCAAACTGACAATAGCGAAAGCTTTGCCGCTGGCCATGCGCCCGAGGGCCGACCTACCCCGCCATCGTCTCGCGCTTTTCCTCCAGCGCCAGCCAGTCTTCCTCGGCCGTGGCCAGGTCGGCGCGGGCCTTGTCGAGGTCCTTCATGACCTTGTCGAAGCCCTTGGGATCCCTGGCGTAGAAGCCCGGATCGGCCAGCCTGGCCTCGAAGTCGGCGATGATCTTCGGCGAGGCGGCCACCAGGGCTTCGCACTCCTCCAGCCGCCGCTGGTCCTTGTAGGACAGCTTGACGGTCTTCTTCGGGGCGGGCGGGGCCGCGGGGGTGACGATGGCCTTGTGCGAGCCCGTGCCGGTGGCGAAGTCGCCGGCCGCGCCGCGGGCGCCCTTGAAGAAGTCCGGAGCCTGGTCGATCAGGTCGGTCCAGCCGCCGGGGGTCTCCAGCACGCGGCCGTGGCCGTTCATGGCGATGGTCGAGGTGGCCAGGCGATCGATGAAGTCGCGATCGTGGCTGACCAGGATCAGCGTGCCCTCGAAGTCGGCCAACAGCTCCTCGAGCAGGTCCAGGGTGTCCATGTCCAGGTCGTTGGTCGGTTCGTCGAGCACCATCAGGTTGGTCGGCGAGGCCAGGGCCCGGGCCAGCAGCAGGCGGTTGCGTTCCCCGCCCGACAGGCTGGTGACCGGCTGGCGCAGCTGGGCCTCGGTGAACAGGAACTCCTTGGCGTAGCCGGCCACGTGCTTGGGGATGCCGCGCACCAGGATCGAGTCGCCGCCGCCGGGGGTCAGGAAGTCCCACAGGGTCATCTTTTCCGACAACGCCATGCGGTTCTGGTCGACGTAGGAGATCTCCAGATTGGTCCCCAGCTTGATGTCGCCGGCGTCGATCGGGATCTCGCCCAGCAGCATGCGCACCAGGGTGGTCTTGCCGGCGCCGTTCGGGCCGACCAGCGCCACGCGGTCGCCGCGCAGGATGCGGGTCGAGAAGTCCTCGACGATCACCCGGTCGCCGAACTTCTTGGTCACGTGCTTGGCCTCGACCACACGCTTGCCCGACGTGCCCGAGCTTTCGACGGCCATGGTCATGCTGCCGCGTTTGTCGGACTGCAGGTCCTTCTTCTGGCCGCGCAGCTCCATCAGGGCGCGGCGGCGGCCCTCGTTGCGGGCCCGGCGGCCCTGGACGCCGCGCGCCAGCCAGGCGTTTTCCTTTTCCAGCTGCTTGTTGAGGCGACGCTCCTCGTCGGCCTCGGCGGCCAGCACCTGCTCGCTCCACAGCTCGAACTCGTGGAAGCCCTTGTCCAGGCGGCGCACCTTGCGGTGCTCCAGCCAGAAGGTGCGCTGGGTGACGCGGTTGAGGAAGGCGCGATCGTGGCTGACGATCAGGGCCGCGCACTTGGAGCCGGCCAGTTCCTCTTCCAGGGTCTGGATCGCGAAGATGTCCAGGTGGTTGGTCGGCTCGTCCAGCAGCAGGACGTCGGGCTGCTCGGCGAAGGCGCGGGCCAGGGCCGCGCGGCGACGCTCGCCGCCCGACAGACCTTGGGTGCTCTTGGCGTAGTCCAGGCCGAAATCGGCCAGGGTGGCGTGGGCCTCGTAGTCCTCGGCGCCGCCGGCCGTGCAGTAGTCCAGCAGGGTGTCGCCGGTGATGTCCGGCTCCTGGCTGACATAGACGATCTTGGCGCCGGGCTGGGCCGAGCGCTCGCCGCTGTCGGGCTCGACGCCCTGGTTGGCCAGGATCTTCAGCAGGGTCGACTTGCCGGCCCCGTTGCGCCCGACCAGGCAGGCGCGCACCCGCGGCTCCAACGCCAGATCGACGCCGTCGAACAGCGGCTTGGAGCCATCGGCGAGACGGACGTCCTTGAGAGCCAGGACAGGGGCGCGAGTCGGGGAGGCCATGATCGGGAGGTCTTACTGTCGGCGAGGAGGGAGAAGATGGGGGCGTATAGCAGGGCAGGCGAGGGGGCGGGGGGATTTCTTGTCGGGCCTGCGGGCGCCTGGCGACACCTTCTCCCAAGGGAGAAGGAGGGACCCGCGCCGGAGGCGTGGGAGGATGAGGGGTTACGCCGTCAACCGGAGTGCCGGCACGCCGTCGAACTCACCACCCCCTCACCCTCCCAAGCTTCGCTTGGGCCCCTCCCTCTCCCCATGGGAGAGGGTTTAAGGTGAGGCGCCCCCCCAAAGAAAAGGGGCCGCCCTCGCGGACGGCCCCTTCCACCTCATCGGGAGCGTACTGCTGCTCCCGTACGCGAGATCTCTTTTGCGTGGCCGCGTGATGGCCGCCGAAACCGGCGACCACTTTCGGCTATCACGCGACTAGTACTTCACGCGGAAACCAACGCGGAAGTAGCGGCCCACGGCGCCCGACTGGGAGTAGGTCGGGTTCCAGTTCACCGCGGCGTAGTTGGCCGGGTTGAACATCGGGCCGGCGTCGAACAGGTTCATGACGTCGGCATAGACCGTGGCCTTTTCGGTGACGTCATAGGCGCCCGTCAGATCGACGACGGTGAAGTCCTTTGTATGGCACTTGAAGCCTTCGACGCCGTACAGGCAGCTTTGGTCGCCGGTGTAGCTTTCGTCGATCGACCGCAGGCCGCTGACATAGGACAGGGTGCCGGTGACGCGGGCCGGGCCGCGCTCGAAGGTGTTGGACCACGAGGCGCGGTACTTCGGGGTGCCGGCGCCCGACGACAGGACGTACGGAGCCTGCTTGCCCACGTAGTTAAACGTCGTGCCGTCCTGGGTGTACTTGAAGTCGAACAGGACGGTGGCGTCGAGGTTGCTGGTGAACTTGACGTCGCCCGGCAGGTAGAAGGCGCCTTGCACGTTCAGGTCCATCCCGCTGGTCTCCAGCGAGTCGGCGTTGATGTAGGGCGAGGCGACCGACAGGATGCGCGGCAGGGCGCTGGGGGCGTCCGGATCGGGCAGGTCGGGGGTCACCACATAGCCGGCCGGGATGGCTTCGCCGGCGTAGTAGGCGGCGATGGCCGCGCCGGCGCTGGCCTGGGCGATCACGTCCTTCTTCTTGATGTGGTAGTAGTCCAGCGAGGCGCTGAACGTGCGCGTCGGGGCCCAGACCGCGCCGATCGTGAAGCTGTCGGACTTCTCCGGCTTCAGGTCGGGATTGGCCGCGGTGATGCTCGAGAGCGAGTAGGTCTTGGTGTACTCGCTGCCGCCGTGGGCCGCGACGAAGTCGGGGTAGTTCGTGAACGAGAAGTTCGTGAAGCCCTGGCTGGCCGAGTCGCCCGATTCCGAGAACGACGGGGCGCGGAAGCCCTTCGAATAGGTGGCGCGCAGGGCGACCGTCTTGATCGGCGTGTACTTCAAGCCGATCTTGGGGGACAGGTTGCCGCCGAAGTCCGAATAGTGGTCGTAGCGACCCGAGACGTTGACTTCCAGGTTGTCCAGGACCGGCATGCCCAGCTCGGCGAAGGCCGAGGCCACGGTGCGCTTGCCCTTGGTGCGGGCGTTGCCCAGGCCTTGCGCGTCGTTGACCGGGTTCAGGGCCGGGTCGTTGGTGGCCTCGTAGCGCAGCTCGCCGCCCAGGCCCAGCTGGGCGGGGCCGCCCGGCAGGTTGAAGACGTCGCGCGAGGCGCTGAAGTTCACCGAGTCCATGTCGCTGGTCGAGGTCTTGGCCAGGGTGGGGGCCAGGGCGTCGCGAACAGCTTGGGTGTTCTGCTCGGGATTGACGAAGTTGTAGGTGCCGTTGGTGACGGCGCTGAGCAGGGCGTTGTAGCTGACGAAGCCGTTGACTTCGCTTTCCAGCCAGCCGTGGGCCAGCACCAGGTTGGCCTGGTAGTTCCAGTCGGCGATCGTGCCCTGAACACCGCCGGTCAGGCGGGCCATGCGGTTGGTGTATTCCGAGCCGGTCGCCAGGTCGCTGAAGCGATAGCGGATCAGGGCGTCGTAGCCTTCGGCCGCGAACGGGTTGTTCGGGTTCAGCTGGCCGTTCGACAGCAGGGCCGGCAGGACGATGTTGCTGAGGTTGTGCGGCGTCGACGACGACATGCCTGGAGGCGTGCCGGTGGTCGAGGTCTTGGACTGCACGAAGCTGGCGCTGATATAGGCCTGGAAGTCGTCGTTCGGCTTGATCGTGAAGCGGCTATAGACCGCCGCGCGCTCTTGGCGGGGCTGGACGTCGCCGTAGGTGGCGATGTTCTGGGCGCAGTAGCTGCCGCCGGCCGAGGTGGTCAGCGGGGCGTCGGCGGCGCAGGTGCGCAGCGGCGACCACAGCTCGCCGGCCAGGGCCTGGCCGGTCGAGATGTCGCCCGGCGTGCCCATGGTGGCGCGCTTGACCTGGCCGTAGAAGGTGCTGCCGCCGGCGCCCGGATTGTCGTTGGTGCCGCCCGGAATGCCCGACAGGTCGAAGGTGTTGTACGGATAGCCGCGCTGGTCGATGCGGATGCGCTTGTCCAGCTGGTACTCGGCGTCGAAGTACATGTTGAACTTGTCGGTATCCAGGTCGCCGTAGCCGATCTCGCCGTTGAAGCGGTACTGGTCGCCGCCGCCGTGCTGGCTGGTGCCGGCCGACACGTCGACGCCCATGCCCTGGTAGTTGGACTTCATGATGATGTTGACCACGCCGCCGATGGCGTCGGCGCCGTACAGCGACGAGGCGCCGTCCTTCAGGGTCTCGATGCGCTCGACCGCGTTGAACGGGATCGAGTTCAGGTCGACGAAGGCGCGTTGGCCGTCGTCGGCCAGCGGGTAGTTGGCGTTACGCAGGCCGTCGACCAGGACCAGGGTCGAGTTGACGGTCAGGCCGCGCAGGGCCACGCCCGTCGAGCCGGCGGCGAAGCCGTTGCCGAAGGCGGCCGGGACCGAGCCGGAGTTGTCGGCCGACAGGCTGCGGATGGCGTCGGCGACCGTGGTGATGCCCTGGGCCTGCAGTTGCTCGGCGGTCTGCACGGTGACCGGCGACGGGGTGGCGGTGTCGGTGCGGCGCAGCAGCGAGCCGGTGACGACGACGGCCTCGACTTCGTTGTCGGCCGGGGCGGCCGGGGCGGCCTCTTGGGCCCAAGCGCCAGCGGGCGCGGCGAAGGCGGCCAAGCTGGCGACGCCAGCCATCATCGTCGTGGCGAGCAGGCGCCCGCGGGTGATCTGCAGTTTCATGTCGGTCCCTCCGGGCGGCCTCTAAGCTGCGGCCTCATCGACCCGCTCGTCCCATCGCCCTGTCAGTTTCAGGTTTCCCGGAAGACCTCGGCCGCCGGTTGACGCGGGGATAGGAGCCGTCAAACACGCCCGTCAATCTCGGACACTGTTCTGTAATCGATATGTCGAAGACCTGTAACATACAAGCAACGGCCGAGCTGTGAATGCGGCGAGAATGGGTCTTTCGGATTTCAGAGCCGCAATGAGCTGCAGTTAGAACGCTGATATCCAGTCGTGATCACAGGGATCGCGGTTCACGGAACTCCGTAATCTGGTATCTGCCGTTATCGTCCAATAAGTACTGTAACGTTGCTCATCGAAAGTCGATATTGAAAGATCGATTATCGATACGTGCAGTCGCACGCTGGACGCGTCAGGCGCACGGCCAGGGGCCGGAACCGCGGGGGTTTTCGGCGGGCGCTGGAGGACGAGCGAGGGGTCGGCGCGCCGGCGTGGATTGCGTGATCGCGCGCGCCGCGACGTCAGATCCTGACGTCGCCGAGATCCCGGATCCATTGGGTCTGCCGGGTCGATTCCAGCGTGCCCTGGACGTCGATCGCGCGGACCGCCGAGAAGTCCAGTCCGGTCTCGGCCTCGATCGCCGCGACGGTGGTCTGGATGTGGCGCGTGCGCATCTCGTCGGCCGTATAGGGTTTCAGGCCCGAGAAGACCTTGGCCTCGTAGAGGGCCTGGACGTACTGGGTCTGGCCGACGATGAAGGCCGCGGCCGCCCAACGCGCGTCGGCCTTCTGGAGGACCGCGATCTTCCAGAACGACAGCGGGATCCGCCAGGGCCCGCCGACCCGGCCGTGGCCGTAGAAGGGGTCGTTGGCCCTATAGATGGGGCCGGTGAAGATCGTCAGCTTCCGGCGGGTCACCTGGGCCCGGTCCAGCAAATAGTCCTCCAGGTTTCCCCAGTCGATGTCGTTGTAGCCCTGAACCTGGGGCGCGGCGTTGGTGTAGTGGAAGGTTTCCGCCGCGTTGCGGGCGGCCTCTTCGGTGTCGGCGCCCCAGCAGGGGTCCAGCAGCCGAACCTGATGGCCGCGGCTGAACTGCACGGCGTCCGTCCCCTTGGCCTTTTCGTAGAAGTCGCCGTTGGGCTGGTACTCGTCCGCGATGCGGGCGTCGCGCCGCCAGGTGTCCTTGCGCT
>ERZ511473.563-NODE-563-length-54472-cov-5.547936_pt1 | contig 54472 bp, 45 predicted proteins | sample MGYA00374947_ERZ511473 | MGnify/ENA primary metagenome ERZ511473 (study PRJEB26303, sample SAMN06343854) | sediment metagenome | isolation source: hot spring sediment | place: Canada: British Columbia | collected 2012-09-26 ... | reverse complement strand
CGGAGGCAACGTGCAGTTAGCGTATGAGTATGGCTACGGATTTGACGGAGGCAGGCGTTGGCGGAAGGACTACCTGAACGGTGTCTGGACGCGGTATCCGTGCGGTGTTGCCTGCGGAGCGGGTGACCTGGTAGAACAGCAGAAGCCTCTGGAAGGTGGCAGCCGGGCAACCAGTGCGCTGTATCTGCAGGGGATTTCGCTGGTTCGTCGAAACAACGAGTGGCATCACTTTGACCCGTTGGGCACGGCGGGGGTGATAACGAACGGTTCTGCCAGCGTCATCAGCAACAACCTGTATGACCTGTTCGGGGTCAAGCGGTATGAGCAGGGCAGTGCACAGACGCCGTGAAGGTGGATCGGGAAGTGTTTGGAGGATGAGGGTACATCGTCTCGAAAAGCGAAGATTTCCTGTACTTTTGGGGGAGCATATCTGGACAATATCGTACCTCACACTGTTGTCAGCACATCTGGAATCCGTCCAACTGGTATCCCGATACATGGCAAGGTGCGGGCCAGGGCACCCAAGTGCTGGATGTCGTGGCCCCAGACTTCCACCGCAGTGCCGACCTATCGACGAGCTAGATTCGTGCTGCATGGCTCATGATACTTGCTACGACCAAAACGGATGCGGCGCAGGAGGCATTGTGCTAAACCCCACGTGCTGGTACTGCGACTGTATTCTGTGGAACTGCGCCTACAAGGCGGACTGCACAAGGTCGCCGGACCCAAAGAGCTGTGAAAAAGCTAGGAGGCTGATACTGGGGATTGGACTCGTGCGTCCATGGTGGTGCATAGTGACAGCAGGTTCCTCGAAATACTGACTGTGAAATCGGGCGAGTGCTTAGAGTAAGCCCGAAGACTGGGTGAGGAAATCTGTTCTTGCAGATCTCCTCGCCCAGCTAAGAAGGGGAGGTGTAAATATGACACGGTCGTTTCTCACTATGCTCGCTATCATAGCGGGGGGGTTGGTGTTTCTGTTGCTTCTACCGTTTGCCGCGCGTATTGGCACTACTGTTTATCTGTGGAGAAGTTCCCATTACCAGAAAGGATGGGAGTCGCTAGATTACCAGTATGATGTATCACCGTCAGGAGACGCGATTGTGTTTGTAGGTGAAGGAGACGGTGGGCGCGACCTGTATATCTTTGATATCTCTTCGCGACAGATTCGGAGGCTTACACACTCAAAGGGTTTCGAGCATGAAGTACGCTTCCTCGATGAGCATACTGTAGTCACCTCCGTGGTAGAAACACCAAGTCATCCTCTATCACCTAAACACCTTTACCTGTTGGACACGCGGAACGGCTCCTCAAAACAGATTACAGATGGGGAGCATATATACGATGGGAACCCCTTGCCCATTTCACCGTATCAAATCCTTTTTGCAAGGTCGGAGATTGATTACGCCATGAAACCTTGGGGCATGGAGGTGGAAGGTTCGGTCCCGTGCTGGTATATCATGGACGTTCGCAACGAAAACGCTCTACCGCTTCATGCACAGAACTTCGATCTCAACGATGCCTTTGTGAACGCCGTTTTCAGCAATGGACGGAAGCTACTTGAAACAAGCATAATTGGTGACCGAAATGACCTGTTCTTGAGGTATCTTTCAGGTCCTCTGGAGAGCCTCTCTGTACGTTCCGAGCGCAGGATGCGCCTGACGCGCAACGGCAGAGACGGGTGTATTTCGCCAGATGAAAAGCATGTCTTTTACCTATCCGACGATACTGTTGAAGGCGGTAGCAGTATCATGCGGCTAAACCTTGTATCTCATCAGGCGACGAGGCTACTGAAAAGAGGTTACGTTTTGAAATCTCTATGCGTTAGGAATCAATGGCTTTTCTTCCTAGAGGGCTCCGGTAAAGATGTAACCCTATGGCGTATGGATATACGGGGGAAGAGGCTCGAAAAGCTTCTCTCCCCTGCCCAGTTCGCCAATCCCTTGGGGCGGTAGTGTCCGCGATATGCCGTAAGTTGGTCGAGCGCGGAATCTCTTAGAAGAGATAGGTGGGGCAACCAGTGCGCTATATTTGCAGGGGATTTCGCTGGTACGCCGAAACAACGAGTGGCATCACTTTGACCCGTTGGGCACGGCGGGGGTATCTGGGTTCAACAAAGCTCCTGCCGGGTGTATATCGGCTCGGCAGGAGCCTCGCCCTCCCCGCAATGGGATTGGAGGGTCGCGCTCCGTCACGACCATAAAAGGTCTTCGGATGCGACAGAGCGCATCCCTCCAAACAAACAGCCGTCCCACTGGAGGGTCGCGCTCCGTCGCGACCAAAACCGAACGGCTCGGCAGGAGCCTCGCCCTCCACAAGGTTCCATAGCCAGCGCAGGCTGGCTTCGTCTGTAAGGGAACAGCTTTAGCCGTGAATGTTTTGCAGGGGCGCACTGCGGTGCGCCCCTGCAACATGGTAACACCGGCTATTGCGCCAGTTTCTGAATCTCCTGCTCGAAGAGCTTCTCGTGTTGTTTGCTGAAGCCAATCTGCCGCAGGGTTACCTTGTGCGCACGGTCGGTGAAGATGGTGGTTGGTAAGGCAGCGATCCTGTACAGCTCCGCGCCGGTGAGCTTCTCGTTATCCACCGTCACCGGCAGGGTGAGCTTGTACTTCTCCACAAAAGCCTTCACCGCCTGTCTGTCGGCGTCCAGCGCGACAGCCACAATGACTACGCCCTTAGAGGCATACTGCTGATGCAGCTTCTCGAGGAACTGGACCTCCCGGGTCCAGAACGGGTTGCCGATGTTGCCGAAGCTCAGCACCACCGGCTTCCCCGGATTCCTTCAGAGGTAACACAGGGTTTCGCCGGTGACCACGTTGGTCACGTCGAACGCAGGAGCAACCGCTCCTACCGGCAGGCTTGAGGCAAACACCGCCGGGTTGCTGGCGTCTGTGGCGGGAGCAGGCTCTTGCTGAGCAAGTGACATAAACGCCACACCCAGCGCAACTCCGCCGACCACCAGCGCTAGCAGTTTCGCACGCGTCATGTCATCCCTCCTTACCACGAATATTTATCCTGTCAATACATCTATGACGGCTTCCGCCACCTTATGGTTACCAAAAGGTGGCATCAGATAAATGCCCTGCGTCATCTTTTGCGCCCGCAGAGCAAACTCCCGTGCCACATCGAGACCGTACTTGCGGGCATCCGCGTCGTCGAGCTCCGCCAGTCGCTTGCGGATGGCATCAGGTATCTGCACGCCCGGCACCTCATGATGCATGAACTCCGCATGGCGCGAACTGCGCAGAGGCAACACCCCCACCAGCAGGGGCAGACCCACCTTGCCCACCGCCTCTACCGCCCTCTCCAGCACTGCGATATCGAAAATGGGCTGGGTGTACACCAGATGCGCCCCTTCCGTCGCCTTGCGCTTCAGACGTTCATCCTCCGTATGCTGGTCATACGCCAGCGGATTATAGGCGACTGCGATAGTAAAGGCGGTCCGCACGCCGATACTGTTGCCTGCAAGGTCTACGCCCTCGTTAAAGCGCCGCAGGATGCGCACCAGCCCGATGGAGTCGATATCGAACACCGAGGTTGCGGTCGGGTAGTCGCCGATTAGCGCTGGGTCGCCGGTCACCGCAAGGATGTTACGAATGCCCAGTGCGTGTGCGCCCAGCAGGTCCGCCTGTATCGCCAGCAGGTTGCGGTCGCGGCAGGCAAAGTGCATCATCACTTCGATGCCCACCTGCTCCTGAATGAGGTGTGAGATAGCGATGGGGTTCATCCGCAGGCGGGCGCGCGCCCCATCGGAGATATCGATTGCATCCACACCATGCTCTTTCAACGAGCGCGCCCCTTCCAGCACCTTCGCCACATCCAGTCCGCGCGGCAGGTCCAGCTCCACTGCAATCACGTACTTCTTACCTAACTTGCCCGCTAATTGTGACGGCTCCGCACGCGGAAGCTCTTCGGGCTTTACCGCCTCTACCACCTTCGCCGGTGCCCGTCGGACGCGAGGTTTCACCCCCTGCAGTCGTTCCGCGACCGCACGAATGTGCGCCGGCGTCGTACCACAGCAGCCACCGATGATGTTCACGCCGATTCGCGCGAACTGCTCACCATACTGGGCGAAGTAATCGGGTTGTGCCTCGAAAGCCACTTCTCCGCGCTGATACTGCGGCAAGCCGGGCGTGGGCATTACCGAAAGGGGAAGGCTGGTTGCGGAAGCCATCGCCTGCAGGATGCCCACCATCCGCTGGGGACCCACCACACAGTTCGCACCGATGACATCCACGCCCCACTCCTCCAGCGTACGAGCCACCTGTGCAGGCAAGCCGGAAGCCAGCGTTTCTCCATCCTCGATAAACGCTTTCTGCGCGATGACGGGTATCTCGCTGTCCAGTGTGCGTAGCTGTTCCAGAGCGATTTTGAGCTCGTCGAGATGGGTGAAAGTTTCGAGCAGGATGACATCCACACCCGCTTCCAGCAACACCTCTATCTGTTCGCGGAACGCCTCGCCCGCTTCCTGCGGCGCTATCTGACCGATAGGAGCCAGCGGTTTGCCCACCGGTCCCACCGCCCCTGCGACTATCACTGGCAGTTCACCCGCTGCCTCCCGCGCCAGCTGCACCGCCGCCAGGTTAATCTCCCGCACAAGGTGCCCTGCACCGTGTGTTGCCAGCTTCACCCGGTTCGCGCCGAAGGTGTTGGTTTCAATCAGCCGTGCGCCCGCCTCGATGTACGAACGATGCACCTGCCGCACCGCATCGGGCTGCATCAGGTTCGCCAGCTCGTACGGTGCCTGCACACCGAGGCGCTGTAGCATCGTGCCCATCGCGCCGTCCGCAACGAGCACGCCCTCCTGCAACATCTTCAATAATCGTTCTCGCATCACGGTTCGTTACCCTAACGCTGTACTCGCCAGAATTGTACCCTGTAGCCCGCTGCATTGCCAACCAGCACCAGTAAGCCTCCATGCAAGCCGGACACGGAAACCAGCCGCGCCTCTTTGACCACACCCTCTATCGGCTCGCTCTGCCAGAGCACCTGAACAGGCGAAGAGAGCGTCGGCGGCACCACCAGAGCCAGCGATTGCTTGCCCTCACCCACCAGGCGGCTGACCAGCAAAGGCTGATCGGGATGCAGCGATTTGCCTATCTGCGCGAACAGGCGGTCGTATCCCTGCTGTGTCCACTGCTCCATCTCTAAATCCCGGAACGCAAGAGGAGTGATAAGGCACACCCATTGCGCATCGCCGAACTGCTGAGGCAGGGAGAGCAGGCTATCCATCCGCAGACGCTCAAAGCGCAACCACTCATCGCGCGACGAGAGATTTAGCACACCGCGCCATACCCCACCCGGGTAAGCTGCCACCGGCATATCCTCCCCTTCACGCAGAGAAGCACAGGCGAACCAGTTGACCTCCTCCTTGCGTGTGCGCTTGCTGTATTGTTTCCCCTCTACCACGATAAGGTTACGCGGGCTCAGTATCTGCGCCGTTTTGCTCCCCTTCACGAAGTGACCAGCAACCATACCGCGCAGCTCGCCGGGGTCCAGAACCGTCTGCCACTCCTGCTGCCAGCCGTCGCCCTCCCGTTTCCAGATTCGAAGGCGCAGCACATCCTCTTTCGCGCTATCCGTATGCAGAGTCACCAGGCGCGCCTGCCCTTCCCCACCGGGGTCTGCCAGCGACGCCGAGACGGTATCTGCGGGAAGCGCGAATTCCCACGCCTTCTGCCATCCGCGCAGGGGAGGTTGTTGCTGAGCCGATGCAATAACAACCAGCCATAGCAGCAACGGCAGGAGGAGAAAACCTCTCCCCCATCCCCTCTCCCGCAGGGAGAGGGGCGTTGTGCCCCCTTCTTTCGCAGCGAACGGGGTCAGGGGGTTAGGTCGCTCATCAACACCTCTCCCCCATCCCCTCTCCCGCAGGGAGAGGGGCGTTGCTCTCCCTTCCCTCGCAGGGAAGGGAGTCGGGGGGTTAGGTTGTATTCCGAAAACCCCTCCCCTCGCAGGGAAGGAGGTCAGGGGGTTAGGTAATTCTCGCCTAAGAACTCTCTTCATCCCTTCTGCCTCTGCCGGAAGGTCTCGGCGGCGAGGATAGCTACCGCATGGCTGGCTGGCAGGGGCGGAGCATCCGGGCGCGTCGGGATACGCACGGAGGCATCTGCCATCTCACGAAGGTGCTGGCTTAAACCGCGTTTCTCGCCGCCTACCATCCATGCCACCGAGCCGCGCAAATCGGTATCATACAGCCCCATTGTACCCTCTTCCAGCGCAGCCAGAAGGCGTATGCCGCGCTCTTTCAACCCCTGCAGCGCAGGGCGCAGGCTATCCGGCACTGAGATAGGCAGTCTCTCGAACGCCCCCGCAGAGGAGCGCAGCACGGTAGGTTCGTCTTTCAGCCACTCTTTGCGGTCGCATAGCACCCATCCCGCCCCAAACGCCTCCGCCACGCGCAGGGCATAACCCATGTTGTAGGCATCCTCGAAACCCGCCAGCACAAAGATGAGCACCGGTTCGCGCTGGCTATCCACCCATTCCAGCATCTGCTCGACAGGCTGGTACTCTCGTTCCGAGCACAACGCAATCACCCCCCCATGTGCGGTATCGCCTGCCAGCCGAGCCAGCAGTTCCGTCCGCGCAATTTGCACCAGCACATCCTTGTCCAGCGCGAGTTCAATTAGTCGTTCCAGCCTCTTCAGGTCGGAATGCGGGCTGAGCAGCAGGCGGTGCACGACGCGCCTGTTGCAGGACAGTATCGCCTCCGCTGAAACCCTTCCCTCGAAAACAATCTCGCTCATAGACCGTTATGTCGCATAGCGTGCAGGATGTTTGCCCGTCGCCCCTCGATGTCGAAGCACTCATACTGATTCTGGCGCATCACGCGCGTGGCAACAGCCATCGCCTCGCGCTCGGTCATGCTTTTCTCCTTAACCTCAGCCTGAAGAGCGCGAAGCAACCCTTTTCGCGCTTGCGTGGCGTATGCGACCGCCGCCCGGGGCAGGCGTGTATCCCCTCCGAATGCGAACAGCTTGTTGATGGGCGCGGCGTGCAGGAAGCGACGCAGGAAGTCAGCCGAGCTGTACGGGTCGATGCTCCACGCCCAGCACATATCCACGTACACGTTCGGATAGCGTTTCGCCAGCGCAACCAGCTCGTCGCTATAAGGATACGCGATGTGCATCAGCACGAAGCGGGTTTTTGGATAGGTTGCTAATAGTTCCCACAGGTTGCCCGCCGGTATATAGTGTACCGGCATCCGCCCCCAGCCGGCATAGTAACCCGTGTGCGTCTTGAAGGGTAAGTTGTACTCCGCTGCCAGCTCCACCCCGCGCGCCCAGCACCAGTCGCCAAGACACAGTTTCTCTTCAGGCGTCACCGGTTGCTGGCGCAACACCTTCTGCAAGACCGCTTCGGCTTCGGCATCCTCACGCGGATACCAGCGCAGGGTTCGTCCGTAAGCGTGCTGTGCCTTCACCGCAATCGCGAACTTGCCGTATCTGTCGAAAATCGCCTCCATCGCCCGGCGCAGAGAAGGCAAGTCTTTAACCTCTACCCCACTCTCCTGAGCGATGCCCCCCACGTCGATATCCCCTTGACAGAAAGCCGCCCAGGAAATATCGTACAGGAAAAACTCCGGAGCGGAGTCGTCAGGCTGCACCGTCCGGCGGAAGTGGTCTATCTGCACGTGGTCCAGATTGCCGAACTCTTTCAGAGTGCGCAGTCGCTCACCCGGCTGGCGGACGTTCCTGCTGCGACGCTGTGCATCCTCCAGCAATTCGGGCGTGACGCTATCCATCCCGTATGCTATTTTGGCTATCAGGCGCACCGCCTCGCCGTAGCCGGTGTGCTGACATGCTTCCCATGCCTTACGTACACCCTCGAAACGTCCGCGTATGTCGGGGTTCGAGGCGTCCAGCAATCTCTTTACCGCTTCCGGTGACGCGCCCGCGACCGCCAAATCGGCGGTGACATAGTTATCGAACAGCTCCACCAGCACATCTACCGGCGTTTGCAGATATTCTTGCTCGGTGCGCTGGTGCTCGTGCGTGTCTACCAAAGGCGTTGTCCAGATGTGTTCCTCCAAATCGGTCATGGATGCACCCCCCTGATATCGGTATTTACGGAATTCGCGAAGGGCAGGCAAATCTCTTGCCGGTAACGAATGTAAGATACAGAAATGCTACCCAAACGCATCCTCCGGGGTAACATACCCACTCTTATCAACCTGCTTGCCGCGTTGTGGTTTGCAGGGGTAGCGTGTGCTGTCTTCTGGCGGGTGGTCTTCCTGGGAGAGGTGCTCTACTACGGAGACATCATGCTCTACTTCCATCCCATGCTCTCCTTCGAGCACCGCTGGCTATCGAGAGGTATCTTGCCTCTCTGGAATCCGCATACGCTGTTCGGTCAGCCCTTCGCTGGCAATCCGCAGGAGTGGCTGTTGTATCCGTCCACCCTGCTGGTGGCGTGGCTGGGCGCGGAACGGGCGATTTCATGGGGAGCGGTATTTCATCTTGCGCTGGCGGGGCTGGGGGTGTATGCCTTCGCCCTGCGGAGAGAGTATTCCCTGCGCAGCGCACTGGCGGCGGGCACGTTGTGGTCGCTGTGTGGAGCGGTAGTGCTGCGCAGTCAACATGTGGGCATCCTGCAAACGCTGGCATGGTATGGATGGACCCTTTGGGCGGCAGAGGGTTTGTGTCGACAGCCAACCCTGCGCCGAGCTGCTGCGCTGTCTGTCGTGCTCACGCTGGGTTCGCTGGCGGGCAGTCCACAGATGTTTCATACGCTACTGCTGGTGCTTTTGGGGTGGTTGATTTACCGCTGGCGCGAGGTGCAAGAGAAACGAAACATCATACGCTGGGGTATCACCGCAGCAATAGTATCCCTTCTGATTGGCGGCGCGCACTGGTTGCCTCTGATGGAGCTGCTGCGCCATACCGAGCGGGATGCATTGCCCCTTAAGGAATCTGCCGGTTACGCGCTGCACCCGGACCATCTCCTGCTCTTCCTCGCGCCCAACCTCTTCGGCTTCCCCTGGCAAGGCGATTACATGCTGAACATGTTTTACTGGGAACTCGCTTTCTTCGTGGGAACCGTGCCCCTGCTGGCAGTGTTAGCAAGGCGGCGCACAGCGGAAGGGGACGAGCGTTTCTGGAAAAGAACGGTGCTCTTCTCGTTATGGATGGCGATTGGTCCGTACGGCGGTCTGTACCTGCTGGCGTACTACCTGGTACCGGGTATGCAGAGCTTTCGCACGCCCCTGCGCTGGACGGCGGTAACCGACCTCGCCCTGTGCCTGTGGGCGGCGTCTGCGCTGGAACACGTTGTGCTTCACCGCCGCTGGTGGCGTTTGCCGCTGGTGGCGCTGATGCTGGCAGTGGGGTGGCAGATGGCTGGTGAAAGCCTCGCGCATTCTCTCGCCCCGGCGGTTGCAGGTTCAGGCTCGGTCTCACCGGAACAGGCTCTGGCGAAAACGCTGGCGATGGCAAGCGTGGTGCGCATTGCGTTGTGGCGTACGGCGGGAATGTGCGCCCTCGCGGTGGCGGTGCTTGCTGTGCGAGGGCAGTGGCGCTGGTATCTGGGCGTGGCGGTGACGGTAGCGGAGCTGTTATGGATTGCCATTCCCGCGAACCCTGCTTGCTCGCCCGATGTATTCCGCCAGCCGCCGCAGGTTGCTCTGAGCCTGCAAAAAGGCGGTCAGCGTCTCTTCGTGCCAGATACCGCACCGATATGGCTGCTCTACGTAAACGCGCACGATTACGGTTCCAGCGATACCGCAACCCTCCGCACATGGCGCGAGACACTGGTTTCTAATATCGGCATGGCACACGAGCTGAGCGAGGCATCCGGTTACGAGCCGGTTCCCTTGCGCCGGAGTATTCGCTGTTTTGCCGACCTGCAGACGCGCTGGCGCGAAGAGCCTGCTCTGTTGCGCAAAGCAGGAATAGGCGCGATAGCGTTCGGCAGCCGCGCGGATAACTGGAGAATCGTGCCCGCAACAGCCCCCGGCGCGCGTGCATGGATGGCGGGTACGGGGGAAGCAGTTCTCTGGGAAACATCTAACCCTCAGCAAGTGGTTCTCTTTCCGAAAAGCGCGGGCACACTGGTGCTGGCGGATAGCGCGTACCCGGGCTGGAGGGCGTGGATAGATGGAGAGCCGGTTCGCTGGCGGCTGCACGAAGACTGTTTCCGTGCGGTGGATGTGCCACCCGATGTGCAACGGGTGGAGTGGCGCTATGCCCCCGACACTTTCCGCGTGGGATTGTTCCTGAGCTGTATCGGTCTGGGCGTGTTGGCGGCGATGGCAGGGTATGTGCTTGGCAACCGCTCGTTTAGCAGGATATAATGGAAGCGAGGTGATGGACATGTCAAGAAATCCCGGTGTGATGCCTGTGGGTCCCGAGGTTCATAACACTTTCAAATCAGCGCGAGGGCGGTGCTGAATAAATGCTCAGGCGTTTTCTGATCGCAGGCATCCGCCACAGTACGCTGTTGCTGATATGCCTCACAACAATCCTCCATGCAAAGGCAGCTCACGCGCAGGACTTCTCGAAAGAAACCATCTATTTTATCGTTGTGGACCGATTCTACGATGGCGACCCGCACAACAACCCCAACGGTGCGATATTCTCCCCGGATAAATCTGAATGGAAGCTGTACTGGGGTGGAGATATTCAGGGTGTTATCGACAAACTACCCTATATCCGGCGCATGGGGTTTACCGCGATATGGTTGACCCCGTTGATTGCTAACACCGAGTCTTTATATCTATATGACGATAAGGAAAACAGAAAAAGCGCGGCATACCATGGTTATTGGGGCAGAGATTGGTATCAGATAAACAGGTTTTTCGGAACTAAGGAGAAGTTCAAAGAGCTCATCGACAAAGCCCATGCGATGGGTATCAAGGTCATTTTCGACTACGTTCTCAATCACACCAGTCCTGTCGGGCAGGGTATCAATGGCGCCATTTACAGAGACGGTATATTCATCGCCGATTACTCAAACGACCCTCATGGCTGGTTTCATCACAACGGCAGCATCGACTTCTCTAAGAACGACCTCGCGGAGTGGCAGAACAAAAACCTCTACGACCTTGCCGACCTGAATTCAGAGAATCCAGCAGTGGAAAAATACCTTATCGACGCTGCAAGAATGTGGATGCGCATGGGCATCGATGGGTTCCGTCTGGACACGGTAAGACACATTCCTCTCGATTTTGCGACGCGCTTCGCGCAAGCCATAAAGAACGACAATCCGAAGGTTTTTCTGTTCGGTGAATGGTCTATGGGCGGGCTCGCTGACCGCGACGCCGTGCAGTTCACGCGGCAAACGGGCATTAACCTGATCGACTTCCAGTTCACCCAGCACATTACCGATGCTATTTGCCGCGGGCGTTCTTTCAAAGCGATCGCACAATACATCGAAAACGACAGGAAGGTCAAACATCCCGAGTGGCTCGTCACGTGCATCGATAACCACGACATGCCGAGGTTTATCAGCACTGCAATCGCCAACGGAGCCGACCCGATGACGGCGCGCAAGAAAACGGAGCTGGCAACCTACATCATGATGGTCTCGCGTGGTATCCCCTGTATTTACTACGGTACCGAGCAGTACCTGCACGTCGGCAGGTCCACCTCCTGGGGTTATGGTGGGGAACCCTATAACCGCCAGATGATGGCCGGCTGGCATAACTTTAACGGTTTTGCCCGCAATATCAAGAGGCTGGCTGAGTTGCGCCGTAAAGTATCGGCTGTTTCAAGGGGAGAACAGGTCACGCTGGTGGCAACCGAGAATGTATGGGTTTTCGAACGGCGCGATGCCGACAGCGTTCTACTGGTGGCAGCGAACAAGGGTAAGAGGCAGAAGGTTTGCGTTGCCAACACAAGGCTCCCTGACGGCATCTATCGCGCAAACGGCGTAGAGAGGGTTCGGGTAATGGGACCAAACATCGCGGTGAGGCACAGGCAGGTACAGTTCGAACTGGGGCAGTACGAGATCGGGATATGGTATGCGGTGACAGATGCACACCGCAGCAGGCGACGGAGGTAAACTAACCCTCCGCCACTACTCGATTGCGCAGTTCCCCTATTCCCTCGATGCGTATCGTCACCTCGTCGCCGGGTTGCAGTAAGCCCTTCGGCTGGCGGTAGACGCCGACACCCGCCGGCGTACCCGTAGTGATGATGTCGCCCGGCAACAGCGTCATCGCCGCGCTGATGTGGGCAATCAGTGCAGGAATGGGGAATATCATGTCACCGGTGCTGGAATGCTGGCGCAGTTCCCCATTCACGCGGGTCTCGATGGTCAGCGTATGAGGGTCTTCTATCTCGTCCACCGTCACCAGCCAAGGTCCGCACGGTGCGAAAGTATCACAGCCCTTCGCGCGTGACCACTGCCCCTCTGTGCGCTGCAGGTCGCGGGCGGTTACATCGTTCATGATGGTATAGCCTGCCACGTAACCCATTGCCTCCTCCACAGGCACGTTCCGCGCCCGCTTGCCGATGACCACTGCCAGCTCGCCTTCGTAGTCCAGCTCCTGCGTGATGCGTGGATACACAATCGCCTCGCCGTGTGCAATCAGTGCAGAGGGCACCTTGACGAAAACAATGGGCTTCTGGGGCAAGGGCATGCCCGATTCCTCACAGTGCGCGCGATAGTTCGCGCCGATGGCGAGTATCTTCTGCGGGCGCGTGACGGGAGGCAGGTACCGTATTTCGGATAGCGAATGCGCCACCGCCTGCGCAGCGTGCGGGTTCTCCAGCGCCAGAAGTCGGTAGGCACGCACCACCTGTTCTGCCATCTTCAGCGCGTCCTCGCCCTGCTCTAACAGATGCACCATATCTCGCGCCAGCACGCCCGCAGGCTCAAAGCCGCCATCCAGCAACGCCATGCCCGCGTTCAGGTCCACCACTACGTCGCCCACAACAGCTCCAATGCTCTCACTTCTATCCTTCTGGTAACTGATCAGCTTCATGGTTCCCCCCTCTAAATCACCGGTTGTACCTTCTCCTGCACCAGATGGCAGGTGTCGTTGATAAGTGAAACCCACGCCCAGTCATCACGACATTCTATCTCGCTCAGCGAGGCGTTATCCAGGCGAATATGCCGAAAGGTCTCCAGCGGCGCAGACAACGCTACACAAATCAGCGCGCGCAGGCTCCCCCCATGCCCGACAATACACACCGTGCCCTCACGATGCTTCTGGCGGACACGCTGCAGCACCCGACGCGAGCGTTCCAGAATCTGCTCCGGGTACTCTGCGCCGGGCGGGCGATAGCGCAAGGAGTCTTTCCGGTACTTCTCGAACAGCTCCGCCCACTCGCTGGCAAGGATTTCTTCCCTGCTCATCCCCTCCCACACACCGTACGAGAGCTCACGCAGGTCGGCATCGGGTGCAGGGTTCAACTCATGGTATCGGGCGATAATCTGCGCCGTCTGCATCGCCCGTCGCAGGTCGCTACTATAAATAGCCTGCAGAGGCTCCTGTCGCAACCGATGGGCTATTGCCTCCGCCTGTTCGATGCCTCGTGCGTTCAGCTCCACGTCCGTCTGCCCCTGAAAACGCATCTGCTGGTTCCAGTCGGTTTCGCCGTGTCTTACCAGTAGCAGCCGCAACATCGTCACTGCACAAAATCGTAAGAGAAGTAGACCGCCACCCCTGTGTTCGCTCGCTTAACACATCAGCCACTACTCCACCACACGTGATTATTTGGATATGAGCAGAGTGGTTTCGTGTGCCTGTCATTCTGAGCGAAGCGAAGAATCTCGATGTAGCGACGGGCTGAGATGCTTCGTTAACGCTCAGCATGACAAAACAGAATAAAACGTCTTTTCGGTTCAGAACAGGTTTTCTAATCCGCACAGGCGGATTTTGCTCTGCTCATAGCCCATGATTTCAATCGTGGGGGTGAGCTGTACTAACAGCGAGCCTCCTCGCCATATTATACCACGCTCCTAGCCGGAGAGACCACTGCGCACTCGGCAGGAGAAAGCCACCTCAAAAACGTAACCTATTACCAGTCCGGTATCATTTCTGGCAATGATTCTGAAGAGTCTCAGCATACTCGGTTTCAAGAGCTTCGCCGACAGAGTGCGCCTCGACTTCGGCGAGGGCATTACTGCTATTGTCGGTCCCAACGGCAGCGGCAAATCCAACATCGCCGACGCCATCCAGTGGGTGCTTGGTGAACAGAACGTGCGCACCCTGCGGGCGGAGAACAGTACCGAGGTCATCTTCGCGGGCAGTGCACGGCGCAAACCGCTGGGCATGGCAGAAGTGAGCTTGACGGTGGATAACAGTACAGGCCTACTACCGATAGACTTCGCGGAGGTGACCATCACCCGCCGCCTTTACCGCTCTGGCGAGAGCGAATACCTCATCAACAAAACCCCCTGCCGTCTGAAGGACATCGTGGAGCTGTTCATGGACACCGGTCTGGGGCGAGCCACGTACGCTATCCTCACCCAGAACGAAGTAGACATCGTGCTCTCCGCCAAGCCCGAGGACCGCCGCGCGCTGTTTGAGGAGGCAGCAGGTATTCAGAAATATCGCCACCGCAAGCGCGAGGCTCTGCGCAAGCTGGAAAACACCGAGGCGAACCTCACCCGGGTTTACGACATCTTAACGGAGCTGGAGGCGCAGCGCGAGCCTCTGCGCCAGCAGGCGGAAATCGCTATTCGCTACCACCAGCTGGTCAGCCGTTTGCGCGAGATTGAGGTCGCCGCATTATGGGCGCAGGTGCAGGAGAGTGAACGTGCTCGCGAGCAGACCCAGCAGGAACAACAGAGGCTTCACCGTCGCCTGCTGGAGATTAACGCGCAGCTGGCGGAATGCGAGTCACTCTCCCAAATGCTGGGCACACAGATAGCCGATGCCGAAGCGGACCTGGACACGCTGCGTGCCCTACAACAGGCATCCCTGACCGCCTATGAACGCGCCGAGAGCCGTCGCGCGCTCATCGAACAGCGACTGCAAAACAGCAGAGATAACCTAAACCGTTTGCACGAGGAGCTGGCGGAAAACGAGCACAAGTTAGCAGAGATTCAACAGCAAGCGCAGCAATGGCAGGAGCGTCGGCTGGAACTGCAACAGCGCATCGAAGAGGTGGAGCAGCAGAGGGAAGTAGCCCGCGAACGGCTGAGACTGGCGGAGCACGCCCTGCAACAGGCACAACAGCACTATGTGGAGCGCACGCAGGAAGTAGTACGAGCGCGAGCGTATCTGGACGGACTGCGGCTGCGCCGTGCCGAAACCGAACAGACCCTGCAGGCTCTGCAGAACCGGGTAGAGGAAACCGAACGGAGCCTGCGTGAGGTGGAGGAGCGGCTCAAAGCCGCGCAAGCACAGAGGGATAAAGCGGCCGACGCGGCAGAGATGGCAATGCGCGAGGTACAACGGTGCGAAACGGAATTGCAGAAAGCACAGGCGGAGGTTCAACGCAGACGGCAGGAACTGGAAGCACGTGCTCGCGAGAACGCACGCCTGAGCGCACGCCTGCAGGCGTTGCTGGAAAGCGAAGCAGCACAGGAGGGGATTTTCGGTGGGGTACGGGCGGTGCTGGACGCTGCTGCTCAAGGACGCCTGACCGGCACATACCTGATGGTAGCAGATGCCCTGCAGCCGCAGGAACCCTACGTTACCGCCATCGAGGTCGCGCTTGGCGCGAGCGCACAGGACATTGTCACCGCTACCGAAGAAGAGGCACGCCTCGCCATCGAGTGGCTGAAACAACATGCGCGAGGTCGAGCTACTTTTCTTCCTCTGAACCTGTTACGTCCTTCAGAACCTGCCCCATCCCTGCGGCAATGCATTCGGGAGGGGTTGGCAATCGGCTTCGCCAGCGAGCTGGTGCAGTACGCGCCGGAGCTGGAGGTAGTCGCCCGGTACTTGCTGGGGCGTGTGCTGGTGGCGCCGGACTTCGATAGCGCAGTGCAGATAGTGCGTCGCTACAACGGCTGGAGCAAGGTGGTTACCTTAGAAGGAGAGCTGTTCCTGCCGGGCGGTGCAATTACGGGCGGTAAGATGCCGGGCAGAGCAACAGGTATTGTTTCCCGAAAGGCGGAGCGTTCGCGCGTGGAGCGCGATCTGCGTGCTGGCGAAGAGGAGGAGGAGCTCCTGCGTGCGCGATTACAGGAAGCTGTGCAGGCAGCCGAAGCTGCGCAACACCGCTGGCACGAAGCGCGAAAAGAGCAGGAACAGGCACAACAGCGGGCGGTACAAGCCGACTCTACCCTGCAAGCAGTCAACCAGGAACAATCTGTAATCCTGCAACAACTGCAGGCGTTACAGCAAGAGCACACCGAACAAACGAAAAGGCTGTACGAGCTGGACAACGAGATTCTGGAACTGGAAGAGCGTTTACCACCCGACACCGGACAGGCGATTTCGCCCGAAGAGGTCAGCCGTTACCGCCAGCAAAGAGATGAAGCGGCGACACAACTGCAAGAAGCGGAGGTGACGCTGGGACGGCTGGCGGAGCAACTGCGTGCCCTTGAACATGAACGCGAGTCGCTGGCTCAAATCCAGCGCGACCTGCATCTGCAGGCGCAGAACCGCAAAGCGCGTATCGCGGAGCTGGAGGCACACATCGTGCAGGATGAGCAGGCTCTGGAGCAAACACTCGAGGAACTACAGCGCATCGCCCAACAGCGCAAGCAGATCGAGAGGGATTTTGCCGCCCAGCGCGATGTGCGTCAGAACCTGTTGCAACAGAACCTGGAAAACAGCGAGCGACTGAAGGCTCTCTCTCAACAACAAACCGCGCTTTCGCAGCAAGCGCACGAACTGGAACTTACGCTGGCGCGAATCGAGATGCAGCGTACACAGGCAGTAACCCGTTTGTGGGATGAGTATGAGGTGGATGTCTCGCGGCACGCAATGCCCGACCTTTCACAGTTCACCCCCGAAACCGCATCGGAAATCAACCGATTGCGCCGGGAAATCCGGCAAATGGGCAACGTGAACACCGGCGCGGCAGAGGAATATCAGCGCCTCACCGAACGCTATGAGTTTCTGGAGAAACAGCGCACCGACCTCGAAGCGGCGCGGGAGGACCTCCTGCAAGCCATTCAGGAGATAGATGCCAGCACACGCGACCTGTTCATGGAGACGTTTCACGCGGTGCAGGAGGCGTTCCAGGATGTGTTCACGCGCCTGTTTGGCGGAGGCAAAGCGGAGCTGGATCTGACACAACCGCATAACCTGCTGGAGACCGGCGTGGAGATTATCGTGCAGCCTCCGGGCAAGCGTCGGCAGAATCTGTCACTGCTCTCCGGCGGCGAGCGTGCACTGGTGGCGATTGCGCTGATGTTCGCCTTCCTGCAGGTAAAACCCAGCCCCTTCTGCGTGCTGGATGAGGTGGATGCCGCACTGGACGGAGCGAACGTAGAGAAGTTCGCCGAGTTACTGCGCGATTACTCCCGCCACTCGCAGGTCATCATCATCACCCACAACCCGGTGACGATGGAATGCGCCGACGTGTGGTACGGCGTCACCATGCAGGAACAGGGTGTCTCGCGCGTTATCTCCTACCGCGCCCCGAAAGAGGCTATGGTCGCGGTGAGTTAGTTGTCCCCCATCATGCCAAAATGCTCCACCAGCAACCCGAAGTCCCACAGGCTGATTTCGCCGTCGCCGTCCAGGTCGGCGTTAATGTTATAATGTTGTTCGCCTGCCACGCTACCGAACGCTGCCACCATCTGCCCAAAATCGAACAGAGTCACTTCGTTATCGCCGTCGATATCACCGGGGTACAGAGCGACACTCGCGCTGATAAAGGGCGTCGAACGAGGCACCGCCACCGTTCTGGACAGGAACGGCGCGCCCGAAACGGTCAATAGCAAATCGGTGTCCGGTACGGGCAGCAGGAATCGTGCATACGAGAAACCGGTGGAGGACATGAAGCCCAGTGGACCTTCTGCCAGCACCCGTCCCGTACTGCTGTCGCGAAGTGTGTAACGCAGGTGCTCTGGTAGCACACCTGTCCACCCCTCCAGGAATACTCTCCCTTCCAGCGGTACGTTCCCGCGAAAGCCCTCCGCAACAGCCAGCGTTGACTCGCCAATGGCGAGGTATCTACCGTCTGGCGAGAAGGAGAGAGGCAGACCACCATACGGCGCGCCCCATCGTGCAACCAGGCTGCCGCGGTTGTTGTAAAAATCGGTTCGCCGTTCCAGCTCCTGAATCATGGCGATGATAAGCCCGTCTGGCGATACCACAACCTCTTCCGGTATTGTCCACGTGGCGGGACGATACCAGGACGCATAGCCGCGCAACTCGCCGGTCAACAGGCTGTACAGGAAGACGCTGGTGCGGTCCGCGCTCCTTTGCACCACCGCCACCTGCTGAACCGCCTCCAGCAGCTGGAAATCGCTGCCCGTCCAGGTGTAGGGAACCTGACCCTGCTGCAGGTCCAGTACAGTGATGCCACCATCCGAGTACACGAGATAACGTCCGTCTGCGCTGATGGAGAACATCCAGGCGCGCTCCACCAGAGACTCGATGTGTCCTTCCGGCACGCGCACGCGGAACACCTTCTGCCCGTACCCGCCTGCATACAGCCACGAACCATCTGCCGTCCACTGCATCTGAAACGCCGAAGCAGGCAGGTCCGAGGTCGGAATGGCAAGGATAGGTACCACCGCTCCCCCGTCGGACAGCGAAAAGACGTTCAAGCCTCGTTCATACGTGTAGAGGGCGTACAGCCTGCCGTCTGGCGATACCGCTTCCGCACCATAGTACGGCTCGTAAGAACGCGCGTAACGGGCAACCAACCGCCCATCCGCCGCGTTGTAGAAGTTCAGCGCATCCGAATCCGAAACAATTATCTGTTCGCTTCCTCTGAAGAAGCCCCGTGTGCGGAACGGTCGCGGCGTTGCCCAGCTGCCCAGTTCCCCGCCACCAGAGGTATCTATCATGCGGATAGTATCCCTGATCTGGAGATAGAGCACCCGGCTGTCCGGAGAGAACTGCACGGAATATTCGTTGGCGAAAAGGTAATCCGAACTATCCTCACCCGCAAGAAGCGCGCGGTCTGGCAATCGCCACAACCGCCATGCGTAATTAAAGCGCGACGGAGCCACAACCGCCAGATAATCACCATCGTTACTCACTGCCAGAGCGGGCATGTCCGCTATCTCCATCGGGAAGTGGAAGAGCACTTGCCCGTCTGCCACGCGGTACCCACGCACTCCGCTCGGCGAAGCGACCACCAGCAAAGAACCGTCGGGCGAAAGAACAGCTTCGCCCATCTCCTCAACGCTCAACTGTTTCACTATCCTGCCGTCTTCGGTGCGCCGAATGGTTATCTCCGAGGGCAGTACACCATGCGAGACGAACCGCCCATCCGCCGAGATGGCAACAGCCGTGATAGCCTGTCCTTCTCCGCTAATCACTTTCATCAAATGGGGCGGCATGGTCTGCCACAGCTGCAGTTCCGTCGGGTACTGCACCAGAAGCCACTTACCGTCGCGTGAGGCGCGCAGGCGATACGGGCGCACGCTCACAGGAACCTGGTACACTCGGCGCAGGCTGGGGAAGTCGTAGATGTTCAACTGTCTGTCGTTGTGAACAGCAAACAGACGGCTCCCCAGAAACACCGACCGCCATCCGGGGAAGCTGGCGACCGGCTTCTGTTCGGTTACATTCCACAACACAGAGTTCGGGAAGGAAGAGGTTAACATCCACCTGCCATCCGGCGAGATGTCGGACATTGGCGTCACTGGGGATAGTAACCATCGAACATCCGGCTGAGCAAGCGATGGGCAATAGAAGCGCATCGATAATACCACTACCAGAAGAAGCGTGAAGCCCTTAGCGAAGCCGCGAGACATGGCAACCATCTCCTTTCACGCAGTGACTGCAGTCTTATGGTATATCTTTCAGCACGTTATGTCAACCTGTAGACAACGAAGCTGCAGTCATACCTTGAATCGGACGAAAATCACATCTCCATCCTGCACTACGTACTCTTTATGCTCGAGGCGGATCGCGCCGGCGTGTTTGGCGTTCTCCCACGAGCCATACTGTTCCATCTGCGCCCACGAGAGCACCTCCGCCCGAATGAACCCTCGCGCTATATCGGAATGGATACGCCCTGCAGCGTCCAGCGCAGTGGAACCTCGCGGCAGAGTCCACGCGCGCACCTCGTTCTCGTTAAAGGTGAAGAAGGTGATATAGCCCAGCGCGTCATACACCTCATGCACCACACGCAAGCGAGCCGGCTCCTCGATGCCCATTGCCTGCAGGAACTCTGGCTCCTCTTCTGGCGACAGCTGCGTAATCTCCCACTCAATTTCCGCGCACAGCTGCACAAACCGTTCGCCCTGCTCACGACAATAGGCTTCCAGTTCCGACACCTGCTCGCCCGACTGCAAACGCGCCTCGTCCACGTTCGCCACCACCACTATCGGCTTCAGCGTCATAAAATTGAAGCTGCGCAACATCTTCTCCTGGTCAGGGGTGAGTGACGCCAGGCGCAGAGGGGTTTCGCCTTCCAGCAATTGCTTCACCTGCACCAGAAGCTCATGCTCGGCGCGTTCGGGTAGTGCATCCTTACGGGCACGCAGGGTTTTCTCCAGTCGCTCTATCCGCCCCTCCACCATCATCAGGTCCGCCAGCAGCAGCTCCTCGTCCACGCGCCGCGCCGCCTGCAGAGGGTCTACCGTGCCACTAAAGGCGTCTATGACGTGCACCAGCGCGTCCACCTGCCGAATGCCCTGAAAGAAGTCGGTGCCAAAGGCGGGCTTGTGGCGTTCTGTGCTGATATGCGCCGCGCCGTCGATGAACTCCACCGTGGCAGGCGTTGCCTTTTTGGGCTGGTAGAGATTCACCAGGTAGTCAAAGCGCGAGTCGGGCACGGCGATGGTACCGTGATGTGCCCCGGCGACACCGGGTACCGCTCCCTCATGTGCCCCATGCAGCAGTGCGCGAAACAGCGTGGTTTTTCCTGACTGAGGCAAGCCGATGATACCCACTTTCATGGCTGTACACTCCCTCTCCCGGCATTCTGGAAGTGATACTGCACTCTGGGGGGCGGCTGATGGCGATACCGTCCCCACGCGAGATACCACACTGTAACTATCGCCAGCACCAGCAAAGCCACCTGCCCAATGTCACGCCAGGGCAAGCGCGCAGGTGCTTTCCTGCGATGTACAACTGATCGTTGACGTGTTATCCTCTTATCCCTGTCCATAGTACGCTCCCTCCCCGTGCTTGCGCCGAAAATGCTTATCCAGCAACGACTGGGGAACAGGGGGCAGTTTCTGCCACGCCTCCTGTGCAATCAGCGTCCACAGCGCCATCGCCGCGACTTCTTCCAGCGTCACCGCGTTCTCCACTGCCTTCGCCGCATCCCTGCCCCAGGCGAAGGGAGCGTGCTGAGCGACCAGCACCGCCGGCATGTCCAGCGGGTTCAGGTTCAGGTGTTCGAAGGTCTCTATGATAACCAGCCCTGTGTTGCGCTCGTAGTCGCCGGCAATCTCCTCGTCGGTGAGGGGGCGGGTACAGGGCACCGCCCCATAGAAGGCGTCGGCGTGCGTGGTGCCAAAGCAGGGTAAGGGGCGCACCGCCTGCGCCCATGCGGTCGCATAGCGCGAATGGGTATGTACCACGCCGCCAATCCCCTCGAACCGCTGGTACAGCACCAGATGAGTGGCGGTATCCGAAGATGGACGCAGGTTGCCCTCTACCACCCTGCCTTGCAGGTCCACCAGCACGATATGCTCCGGGCGCAGGTCTTCATACGGAACACCGCTGGGCTTAATACCGAAGATGCCTTGCTCGCGGTCTATTTCGCTGGCGTTGCCCCAGGTGAGGATGACCAGCCCATGCTTCACCAGCGCCATGTTGGCTTCGCAGACACGTTCTCGCAAATCGCGCAGGGCTTTTCTCATGGGTCTTCCTTCTCCGATCCGGAGGATAGCACACTACCAGTAGGGTTACACCCTGCAAAGCTTGACTCCTGCGCGAAAAGGGGGTATACTACACATGAAATTACAAGGCGAGGCAGCCTCAGAGTTTGTGAAGAGGGACGCTCCTCAGAAAGCAGAATGATTCTGCGGGGGCGTCCCTTTTGGCTTGTCTGGGGCAAGCCGTTGCGCAAATCACACAAGGAGGGAATGTGCACATGACACCCAGAGAGGCGATTGATTTCGCCCGCGAGAAGGAAGCGCGCATTGTGGACCTGCGGTTTACCGACCTGCCGGGCACATGGCAACACTTCTCTATGCCTGTGGAAGCTCTGGATGAGAGCCTGTTTGAGGAGGGCATCGGATTCGACGGCTCGTCCATCCGCGGCTTTCAGGTCATCAATGAGTCCGACATGCTGCTGATACCCGACCCCAGCTCGGCGTTTATGGACCCGTTCACCGAGCACCCCACCGTAGTATTTATCTGCGACGTGGTAGACCCCCTGACGCGCGAGCGGTACACCCGCGACCCGCGCTACGTGGCGCAGAAGGCGGAGCAATACCTGCGTTCTACCGGCATCGCAGACGTAGCGTACTTTGGACCGGAGGCAGAGTTCTACATCCTCAACGACGTGCGCTTCGACCAGAATCAGCACTCCGGCTATTACTTCATCGATTCCGATGAAGGCGCGTGGAACATGGGACGCGATGAGAAACCGAACCTGGGTTACAAGGTGCGCTACAAAGAAGGGTACTTCCCCGTGCCGCCTATGGACAGCCTGCAGGACCTGCGCACCGAAATGATGCTGAACCTGAAGGCAGTCGGCGTAGAACCGGAAGTGCATCACCATGAGGTGGCGACGGCAGGGCAGGCGGAGATCGATATCCGTTTTGCACCGCTTGTGCAGATGGGCGACAACCTGATGAAGTACAAGTACGTGATCAAGCAGACCGCGTTCCAGAACGGCTATACCGTTACCTTTATGCCCAAGCCCATCTTTATGGATAACGGCTCAGGAATGCACGTGCACCAGAGCCTGTGGAGGAACGGCGTAAACATCTTCTTTGACGAGCGCGGCTACGCCGGACTATCGGAGACGGCTATCTACTACATCGGCGGTATCCTGAAGCACGCTGCCAGCGTGCTCGCCTTTGCCGCGCCAACTACCAACTCCTACCGCCGACTGGTGCCGGGGTATGAAGCGCCCATCAACCTGATTTATAGCCAGCGCAACCGCTCGGCGTGTATCCGCATCCCGATGTACTCCTCCTCGCCGAAGGCGAAGCGCATCGAGTTCCGTGCGCCAGACCCATCCTGCAACCCGTACCTCGCTTTCTCGGCGATGCTGCTGGCCGGGCTGGACGGCATTCAGAACAAAATCGTGCCGCCCGACCCCATCGACAAAGACCTTTACGAACTGCCCGCCGAGGAGCGCAGAGGCATCCAGCACACACCGGCAAGTCTGGCGGAGTCGCTGCAGGCGTTGCGCGAGGACCATGAGTACCTGCTACGCGGCGGGGTGTTTACGGAGGACCTGATAGAGACCTATATCGACTACAAGCAGAAGCGCGAAGTGGAAGGTGTGGCACTGCGTCCGCACCCCTACGAGTTCGTGCTGTACTTCGACGTGTAACACTGTGAACGGAACCTCTCCCCCGGCCCTTCTCCTGCAAAGAGAGGGGAGCATCGAGTCGAATGCCCCCTTCCCTCCTGGGGAAGGGGGCAAGGGGGTTAGGTTCTATCTCAAGCAGCCGCCAGATTCTCGGGGTTCAACCCCTCCAGCTCCGGCACCACAAACCGCCCATCCCGGCGTATCAGGCGATCGTCGAAGTAGACCTCCCCTCCACCGTAATCCGGGCGTTGAATCAGCACCAGGTCCCAGTGTATCTGCGAGCGGTTGCCGTTATCTGCCGTCGTGTAGGCGTTGCCGGGGGTGAAATGCAGGGAGCCCGCAATCTTCTCGTCAAACAGCGTGTCCTTCATCGGGTGCAGGATGTGCGGGTTGAAGCCCAGCGAGAACTCGCCCACATACCGCGCCCCCTCATCGAAGTCCAGTATCTTGTTCAGCTCCTCGCTGATGTTGCAGGAGGCTTCCACGATTTTGCCCGCACGGAACACCAGCCGGATGTTCTCGAAGGTCTTGCCGTGGTATAGCGAGGGCACGTTGAAGGTGATTTCGCCCTCCACCGAGTCGCGCACGGGAGCGGTAAAGCATTCTCCGTCGGGGATGTTGCGCAACCCGTAGCACGGGATGACCGGAATACCCTTGATGGAGAAGGTCAGATCGGTGCCCGGTCCGACAAGGCGCACACGGTCGGTCTGGCTCATCAGCTCCACCAGTGGCTGAACCGCCTTCTCCATTCGGCTATAATCCAGCGTGCACACACGGAAGTAGTAGTCTTCAAACGCCTCGGTGCTCATGTTCGCCTGTTGCGCCATACTGTCGTTGGGCCAGCGTAGCACCACCCACCGGGTGTTGGGCACGCGAATCTCGCTGTGAACCGGTTTCCACCACAGTCGCTGAACCATTTCCACCTTCTCTATCGGCACATCCGACAGTTGCGCGCTGTTCAGAGTGCCCCTCACCCCGATATAGCATTGCACTTTCTCCATACGGTACTTTTCCACGTCGGCGATGGTCTGCAGTTGCTCTTCGGTGGCGTGCATCTGCAGCGTGCGCATTACCTTCGAGTGTTTTGTATCCACCAGCGGAACGCCGCCTGCCTTTACTATCTGCTCTATCAACACACACAGAAACTCTTCGGGCACATCGGTCGCTTCCACCAGTACCTTATCGCCCGGCTGCACGCGCGTGCTGTGCCTGACCAGAACCTGCGCTAACTGCTCAAAGCGAGGGTCTCTCACCGTTTTACCTCCGTTCCGGTATGCTTTTTCTTCTTCATTCGGCGTAACTCCGCCGAAATCTTGCCGGAAGCTCTGTCAGGGCTGTATCCCTGTAACAGGCAAGCTGCTGGTGTGCGATGGGGAGGACGCTGACGTTTGCCTGATAAGGCAGGGGTCTCTGGAGGGTCACGCTCCGTTGTAACCACCACATTTCTGGATGCGACGAACCACATCCCTCCAGACGGTACCAGGTTTTCCAGCATTTTTCATGTCCCCTCCATGAGAGGCAGGAGATTCGGCTTGACAGGAGGGAATTTGTCTTATACAATCACTGAAGATAACCGATTGGCTCGAACACTTAGAGCGCGAAAAAACAATAATCGCGCCATCAACGCACACAGGAGGACCCATGATGCAGGAGGAACTCAAAGCACTTGCCCAGGCGATTCTGGAAGGCAAACGCAATGAGGCAGTAGAACTCACCCAGAAGCTGGTGGATGCCGGCGTCACCCCAAAGCAGATACTGGATGAGGGACTCATCGCCGGCATGTCTATCGCCGGTGAAAAGTTCAAGAACGGCGAGTATTTCGTGCCGGAGATTCTGGTGGCAGCGCGCGCGATGAAGGCATCGATGGAGATTCTGCGCCCCCTGCTGGTCGCCACCGACGTGCAACCGATAGGTACAATAGTCATCGGTACCGTGCGGGGCGACCTGCATGACATCGGCAAGAACCTGGTAGCCATGATGGTGGAAGGGGCTGGCTTTAAGGTCGTGGACCTGGGCGTGGACGTAACCGCCGACAAGTTCATTGCTGCTGCCAAAGAGCATAATGCCCAGATTGTGGGAATGTCCGCCCTGCTGACCACCACTATGACCTATATTCCCGAAGTGATAAAGGCATTCGACGCGGAGGGACTGCGTCCGAAGGTGAAGCTCATCGTGGGTGGCGCGCCGGTCACTCAGGAATGGGCAAACCAGATTGGTGCCGACGCCTACGCTCCCGATGCAGCCACCGCTGTCGACAGGTGCAAAGAGCTGCTGGGCGCAGCGTAGCACATTGTCAATCTGGAGGGCGAGGCTCTCGCCGAGCCGTCCGTTTTCGGTCGTGACGGAGCACGACCCTCCACACATAAGTATCTGGGGGGTGAGGCTCCTGCCGAGCCGTTACCCGCGTCATGGTGAGGAAGCGTGGGGATGGAATTGCTTCGTTATCGCCCTCCAGAGCAAAGGTGGCGACAGCGGTGACATCCAGAGAGCGGGTGCTATGCGCGTTTCACCGGGGCACGCCTGACCGTGTCCCGGTCTCCCCACAGCATTTTGGGCGCATCCCGCCGGATAGCGACCTCGCTGCCCAGCTGGTGCGCGAGACCGACATTATGCTCTACGCAGGATGGGCATGTGATTGTTTTGTCGGTTCCGCATTGCCGCGCGATGTGGAGACTACCGGCAACATGACCCGCACCGTTTACCACACCCCATACGGCGACCTGACCCGCGTCGTCACGCGCACGCCGGTAACCTCCGCATGTACCGAGTTCCCCTGCAAAAACGCTGATGACGTGCTGAAGCTGCTTGCTACGCCATACGAACCACCGACCGAACAGACGGTGCAGGAGGCGTTACACCACTTCTTCCAGAGGAAGGATTGGCTGGGCGATGAAGGGGTAGTGCTCTTCGAGCTGTCGAACGCTCTTTGTTTTCCGGCAGAATGGCTTTCCCCACAGGATTTTTGCCTGCTGTGGGCGGATGCTCCCGATGTGATGGAAGAGATGGTGCGAGTGGGCAACGAGCGGTTGCTGGCGTTCGTGGAACGGGTGTTAAAGGCGGGAGTGGACATGTTTCGCATTGTCGGTGGTGAGTACGCGTCCACCCAGCTGGGCCCGGTCGCTTACGACAGATTGGTGCGTCGACCTGACAGGGAGCTGGTCGCGCTCATGCACGACTACGGAGCTATTGCCTACTTCCACAATCACGGTCCCATCATGCGCTACCTGGAGGCGATTGTGGACATCGGCGTAGACGCACTGGACCCGCTGGAGGCGCCGCCCTGGGGCGACTGCGATATGCCGAAAGCGAAGAGCATTCTGAAGGGGCGCGTGTGCATCGTGGGCAATATCGACGACATGGAGGTCATGAACCAGCGCAGCACGGAGGAGGTACTTGCCATCGGCAAAAAACTGATCGAGGAAGCGGGTCCCGACGGCTTTGTGCTGAGCGGTACTGCGTCGGGCACGTACGGCGAACACGCTGCCCGAAACTTTATCGCGTTGGCGCGGTACGTGAGAAGCCAGATGTAACCGGAGGAAAGAATGACGCCCAGAGAACGTGTTTTACGCGCTATCCACCGCCAAGTGCCGGACAGAGTTCCCAAGGAGATGGGCTTTACCCCGGCAGCATACGACAGGTTTGTGAAAGAGACCGGTCACACCAACCCGGCGGAGTACTTCGGCATGGAGATACGCACCGTCGGTTTCCGCCCGCCGCGTGAGCTGCCGGACTTCACCCCGTATTTGAAAAAGCTGCCACCCGGCAGCTGCATCAGCAGCGAGTACGGCACAGCCCATATTCCCGGCACGTTTTACCATTTCACGCGCTACGTCTTTCCTCTGGAGAGCGCAACAACCATCCGCGAACTGGAGGAGTATCCCTGGCCCGACTTCACCCCCTCCTACCGCCACGAGCACCTGGAAGCGGAGGTGCAAGCGTGGCACGAGAAGGGCTACTTCGTCACCGGGTTTGCCGGGCACATCTTCGAAACCGCGTGGCAACTCATCGGTTTCGAGCGCATCTTTCGCGACTTCATCGAGAACCCCAAATTCGTGGAGTGGGTGCTGGAGAAAATCACGCAGGACAACTGCTTCAAAGCGCGCCGTCTCGCGGAAGCAGGCGTGGATATGGTGCAGTTCGGTGACGACGTAGGGATGCAAGACAGGCTGATGATGCACCCGGAGGTGTGGCGACGTTTCCTGAAACCTCGCCTCGCCCGCGAAATCGCCGCCGCGCGTGAGGTGCGCCCCAACATCCCCGTGTGGTACCACAGCGACGGCAACATCGCCGACATCATCGAAGACCTCATCGAAGTGGGCGTTACCGTGCTGAACCCCGTGCAGCCAGAGTGTTTAGACATGGATTGGGTGAAGCGTGAGTTCGGCGACCGGCTCGCCTTCTGGGGCACTATTGGCACGCAGACGGTAATGCCCTTCGGCAAACCCGAAGATGTGAAACGCGCCGTCAAGGAGATGATAGACCGCTTCGCGCCCGGGCTGGTGCTCGCCCCAACGCATGTGATAGAACCCGATGTGCCGTGGGAAAACATTCTGGCTTTCTTCGAGGCGGTGGAGGAGTACGGCAGGCTATCGCCTTGACTTCTCACCCTCTCCTTTCCTATACTAAAAGCATGAGCAGCACAGATTTCGTCGTCTCCGCCCCCGGGCGGATTTGTCTTTTCGGAGAGCATCAGGACTATCTCGGGCTACCGGTTATCGCCGCTGCCATCAACCGGCGCATCCGGGCGGAAGTGCGTTCCTTATCGGATGGCAACCTGTTGAAACTGGATATGCCCGACATCAATGAGCAGATGGTCATAGACCCCTCGCAGGAGCAACGCTATGCGCACTCTCGCGACTACCTGCGGGCTGGTGTGAACGTACTGCGTCGGGAGGGAGCGGTTTTCCCCAGAGGAGCAGATATCCGCATCACCAGCAACATCCCCATGCAGGCTGGCGTTTCCAGCTCCTCCGCGCTGGTCATCATGTGGTTGCGCTTGCTGTGCCAGATAGCGGACCCCCCTCTCCATCCAGACCCCGAAACGCTGGCACGGTGGGGGCATCGGACGGAGGTGCTGGAGTTTCACGAGCCGGGCGGCATGATGGACCACTTCTGCGCCGCGCTGGGAGGGGTGTTGTACATCGATACCATACCGCCCTATCACGCAACACGTCTTCCGGTGCAGCTGAGCGGACTGGTGCTGGCAGATTCAAAACAGCCGAAAGCCACCGTCGAGGTGCTTGCTTCAAGGCGGCAGGATGTCACCGAGGGCATTGCGCTGTTGAAGGAGAAGATGCCCCATTTCGACCTGCACACCACCCCGCTGGAGGAGGCGGAGGAGGCTCTGAAACACCTTCCTGAACGCAACGCCCGCCGCGTGCGCGCCAACCTGATCAATCGCGACATCACCCGCCGCGCTCTGCAGCTGTTGCAAACCGACGGCTGGTCACCGCAATCTCTGGGCGACCTTTTGCTGGCTCATCATGCCCAGCTGCGCGACGGATTAGAGGTCTCCACCCCCAAAATCGAGAAGATGCTGGAAGCGGCGTTACGGGCAGGCGCGCTGGGTGGCAAGGTGAACGGCTCCGGTGGAGGCGGCTGTCTGTTCGCTTACGCACCGGGGCGCGAGGAAGAGGTCGTAGAGGCTTTCAAAAGCGCGGGCGGAGACGCCTGGCGCGTGCGGGTGGATACGGGAGCGGCGGTGGAATGAGCGACCTTCCGCGCCGATGTGTGCTTCTGGCAGCGGGCAGAGGAACCCGGCTGGGTGAGATGACTCGCAATATCCCCAAGCCGATGGTTTCCCTTGCCGGACGTCCTCTGCTGGAGCACATCCTGTTGCGTATCCGCGAGGCAACGCCCATCCGCGATTTCACGATTGTAGTGCAATACCGCGCCGAAAGCATTATGAGGTATTTTGGAAACGGCGAAGCTTTTGGGGTAAGTGTTTGCTACGCGCGCCAGCCTGAAGACCAGCCCGGCACTGGCGGCGCGCTACGCGCTGCTCTGGAAACCCTGCCTGCGGAGCCGGTGCTGATGAGTTTCGGCGACATCCTCACCGACCCGGTAAACTACCGACGTCTGCTACAGGCGTATCGCCCCGCTATGGTCGCCCTGCTCGGCGTCAACTGGCTGCCCGATGTCTCCGAAGGAGGAGGCGTGTGGCTCGACGGCGACAGGGTGCTCCGCCTGCAGGAAAAGCCGCGTCACGCCGACACCCACTGGAACCTTGCGGGGGTGCATATCTTCTCGCCCGCCATCCTGCCCGTGCTAAGGAACCTTCCCCTGTCCGCGCGCGGAGAGTACGAGCTCACGGATGCCATGCAGGTGCTCCTGCAACAGTATCCCGATAGCGTGCGTGCGGTTTGCTTTGAAGGCTACTGGAACGATGTAGGCACACCCGAACGCCTTCGTCAAGCGGAACGTTATCTGGCAGGACTACCGTTGCACACGGGCGAATCCTGAGTTCGGGTAACATGCTATCGGCTCGGACGGAGCCTCGCCCTCCACGTGTTTGCACTGGAGGGTCGCGCCCCGTCGCAACCAATTGCCATCGTTGGAGGGTCGCGCTCCGTCGCGACCACAAGCTGACGACACGGACGGAGCCTCACCCTCCAGGAGCGCCGTGCGGGAACGAACATGCAAGGAGCGAATCGGCAACGTTTCACAGGAGGACTACGATGAAAGGCAACCCCGAAATCCTGAAAGTGCTGAACGACCTGCTTTCCGATGAGCTGACCGCCATCCACCAGTACATGGTGGAAGCGGAGATGTGTGAGAATTGGGGATACGACAAGCTACATGCTGCCTTCCAGAAAATCGCCATCGACGAGATGCATCACGCCGAATGGCTTATCCAGCGCATCCTCTTCTTGGAAGGACACCCCACCATTAAGCTGGGCGAGCTGAACATCGGTGCAACAGTGTCCGATATGGTAAGCGGTGTGATCAGCGCAGAGGGCGAAGCTGTGGTGGCGTACAATAAAGCCATCGCGCTGGCACACCAGGTGGCGGACCAGGGTACCGTAGACCTGCTCCTCAAAATCCTGACAATGGAAGAGGGGCATATCGACTGGGCAGAGGCACAGCGCGACCAGATAGAGCATATGGGCATCGCCAACTACCTTTCCATGCAAACGGAGGGCGCGGCGGAGTAAGTGCTCCCCTATTCTGCCGATATCCTCATCCGCAGAGTGCGCGCACTTCACGAGGAGATACGCTCGGAGGTGCGCGCTCAGCTTCTGCAGCATTCCGCCGAGTGGCTGGCACATGCTACCGAAAGCGCGGAAGGCGATACGCAGTTTCGCATCGACGTGCGGGTGGAGCAGTTGTTGCTGCAGTTCTGCCAGCAGTGGGCGCAGGAGGTGCCCTTCGTGCTTGTCGCGGAGGGCATCGCGGAAGACGGCTGGATGGTTCTACCTCAAGGGACAAGTGATTCGGAAGCGCAGTTCATCATGGTAGCAGACCCCATCGACGGCACGCGCATGATTATGTACGACAAGCGCAGTGCGTGGTGCCTGACAGGCATTGCACCGAATCGCGGCAGACAGACCACCCTTGCCGACATCGAGATTGCGGTGCAGACGGAGTTGCCAACCACTCGCCAGAACCTCGCGGATACTCTGTGGGCAGTGCGGGGAGAGGGCGCGTTCGGTGAGAGGCACAACCTGCTGGACGGCAGCACAACCTCCTTTCGTCCCAAACCCTCTTCTGCCACCGACCTGCGCTACGGTTTTGCCGGTATCGCCAATTTCTTCCCCGACGGCAAGGCGTGGCTTGCCGCACTGGAAGAGAACCTCTACCGGCAACTGGGCAGTATGGATGTGCGAGGCAATCCGCTGGTCTTCGCCGACCAGTACCTCAGCACAGGCGGACAGATTTATGAATTGACCGTCGGGCACGACCGCTTCATCGCCGACCTGCGCCCGGTTGCCTTCCGCCGGCTGGGATATAGCGCGTTTCCCCTGTGTGCGCATCCCTACGACATCTGCACGGAACTGATTGCGCGCGAGGCAGGAGCCATCATCACCGATGAGCACGGGCAACCGTTGCGAACCCCTCTGGACATCCGCGAGCCTGTCGCATGGGTTGGCTATGCCAACCCTGCCCTTCGGGCATGGATAGAACCGGTGCTGCTCAAACTGTTGCACGGAGAGAACGAAGGATGAGAAACATTCGCAAAGCGGTGATCACCGCTGCCGGGCGAGGAACCCGCCAGTTTCCCGCCACGCGCACCCTGCAGAAGGAGATGTTGCCGCTGGTGGACCGCGACGGCATCACCAAGCCCGCCCTGCAGCTGCTGGTGGAAGAGGCGGTGAACGCGGGCATCGAGCAGGTGGGCATTGTGGTCAACCCCGAATCGGAGGCGGGTATTCGCGCCTATTTCGGCGCACTGACCGACGAAGAAGCCGGCTGGGGCAACGATAAGCAACTGCTCTACGAACAGGCGGAGCACCTGCAGCATCTGGGCGAACGCATCGTCACTATTGTACAGAGCGAGCCTCTTGGATTGGGGCATGCGGTGTATCTCGCCAGAGAGTTTGTGGGCGAGGAGCCGTTTATCATGTACCTGGGCGACCACGTCTTGCTCTCCCATACCGAGAAGAACTGCACACAACAGGTACTGGATGTTTACGCCCAAACAGGCGGCACTCTCTCCGCCGTGCGCCGCACCCCCGAAGAGCGTGTCCATCTGTACGGCACGCTGGCAGGCACGCCTTTGCCCAGCGTCACCAACACCCTGCACGTGACGGCAATGATTGAAAAGCCCAGCGTAGAGCAAGCGCGCGCCTCTCTGCGCATGTCCACTCTCCCCGAAGGGGTATATTACTGCTTCTTTGGTATCAATGTGTTCACCCCGGAAATCTTCGAATGCCTTGAGCGTACCATCGCCGAGGGACACAGAATGAAAGGCGAGTACCAGCTCACCACCGCGCAGCAGATGCTGGTGGAGAGAGGTAGCTACTATGCTTGCGAGATAGCAGGTGAGGCGCTGGACATCGGCATCCCGCAGGGTTATCTGGAAGCGCAGATGGCACTGGGGCTGGCGGGCACGTATGGCGACGCCCTGCGCCGATGGATGAACGAGCGCGGAGGCTGCGACAGGTGAAACCGAAGATTCTGCTCTCGTGGTCATCGGGCAAGGACAGCGCGTGGACATTGCATGTCTTGCGCCAGAGCGAGCGGTGGGACATCGCGGGGCTGGTCACTACCGTGAACACCGCCTTCGGCAGGGTCTCCATGCATGGCGTGCGCGAGCAGCTGCTGGAACGGCAGGCGCAGGCAGCAGCGCTCCCCCTGTGGAAAGTACCCATCCCCTACCCCTGCCCAAATGAGGTGTACGAGTCCGCCATGCGTGAACTGATAACCCGCGCTAAGGGGGCAGGGATAACCCATTTTGCCTTCGGCGACCTCTTCTTGCAAGATGTGCGCGACTACCGCGAACGACAGCTGGCAGGCACAGGTATCACACCGGTGTTTCCGCTATGGGGCATCGATACCACCGAGCTGGCATACGACATGATTGCCTCCGGCTTGCGGGCGACGGTTACCTGCGTAGACCCCCGGCAGATACCCGCCTCCCTGATCGGGCGCGAGTTTGACGAGGCGTTGCTGAAAGACCTGCCCCCTTCCGCCGACCCCTGCGGCGAGAACGGCGAATACCACACCTTTTGCCATGCCGGACCGATGTTTGCTCAGCCCATCCCCGTGCGGACGGGCGAAGTGGTAGAGAGGGATGGGTTTGTGTATGTGGACATTCTTCCTGTAACCTGAAAAGGGGCAGAGTGGTATAATGAGAATAGTTCAGGAGTTCCATACTCATCTACGGAAGGTCCTCTATGAGCGACCCAGCTGACGCTCAGGAAGCGATAAATGTAGCATGTGGTACACCACCACACGTGATTATGATGTGGGCAAACCGGTCTCGCGCGTCTGTCATTCTGAGCGTGAGCGAAGAATCTCGTTCTGGCGCGACCCTGAGATGCTTCGCTGATGCTCAGCATGACAGAACGTGCAATAACGTCACCACACGTGAACGTTTGGACGCGGACAAGGCGGTTTGACGCCTTCACCATGCTGAACCCCACGATTGAAATCATGGGCTATGAGAAGAGCAAAATCCGCCTGCGCGGATTAGAAAACCTGTGAAGACAGGTTTCTCCTCGCCATAGCCCACTATTTCAATCGTGGGGAGACTGTATAAACACTTTCCAGCCCATTTTGCCGTTCTGAGCGTCATCAAATGGAATTATCCTGTCGTTAAAACGAGATTCTTCGCTTACGCTCAGAATGACAATCGCTTGCTGTCATGCTGAACGAAGTGAAGCATCTCAGCCTATCGTGAACACGAGATTCTTCGCTTACGCTCAGAATGACAGATACGCGAAACCGCTCTACTCATATCCAAATACTCGTGTGTGGTCACGTACTACATCCTCTCCGGAGCCGATACCCCCAGCAACCCCAGCACGTTCTTCAACACGATGCGCGTAGCATCTACCAGCACCAGTCGCGCCCGGGTGACATGCTCCGCCTCGCCCACCACGCGGCAGGTGTCGTAGAACTTGTGGAAGGCGTCGGCAACCTCCATGCTATACCGGGTTAACCGATGGGGGGCACGCTCCGTTGCCGCCTCCAGCACCTCTTCGGGGAACTCGTCCAGCTTCTTCATCAGCGCGATTTCGTTCTCGTGCTGCAGAGGAGAGAGGTCTGTTTCTGAGGCGGATGGAACCGTCCATCCCTGCTCGGCGGCAACACGCAACATACTGCAGATTCGGGCGTGTGCATACTGCACGTAGTACACCGGGTTCTCACTGCTCTCCTTCTTCGCCAGCTCGAGGTCAAAGTCCAGCGGGCTGTCATGCGAGCGCATCAGGAAGAAGAAGCGCGCGGCGTCTTTGCCCACCTCGTCCAGCACGTCGCGCAGCGTCACCACGTTGCCCGCCCGCTTGGACATGCGCACCAGGTCCCCGCCCTTAAACAGGCGCACTATCTGGTAGATAAGCACCTCGAAGTTCTCCACGGGGTAGCCCAGCGCGGCGACCGCTGCCTTCGTGCGGGCGATGTAGCCGTGATGGTCGGGACCCCAGATGTCTATCAGGTAATCGAAGCCGCGGTCAAATTTGTTCTTGTGGTAGGCGGCGTCGGCGGCGATGTAAGTCGGCTGTCCGTTGTTGCGCACCAGCACGCGGTCCTTGTCATCGCCGAAGGCAGTGGAGCGCAGCCAGATGGCTCCATCGTGCTCGTAGGCGTAACCGCGCTCTTTCAGCTCGCGGATGGCGGCTTCCACCTGACCGCTGGTATGCAGGCTGTTCTCGCTGAACCACACGTCGAACACCACGCCGAAGTCCGCCAGGTCCTGCTGTTGCTGACGCTTCATCGCCTGCTCGGCGTATGCACGGAACCGCTCGGTAACCGCGTCCTCGTCGCCCTCCGCCAGATGTGCCCCTTCCTTTTCCAGTAGTTCCCGCGCGATGTCTATCAGATATTCGCCCGCATAGCCGTCCTCGGGAAGCTCGATATCCTCACCGAGCAGCTGCCGGTAGCGCACCACCAGCGAACGCGCAAAGTGCTGCATCTGCAGGGAATTGGTCGCATCGTTCACGTAGAACTCACGGGTCACCCGATAGCCCACCGCCTCGAGCAGATTCGCCAGCACGTCTCCAATCGCACCGCCTCGCCCGTGCGCGACGGTGATGGGTCCGTTCGGGTTTGCGCTCACAAACTCCACGTTCACCCGCTTGCCCTGCCCAATATCCCACTTGCCGTACGACTCGCCTTTTTGCTGGATGTCGCGCAGCACATCGTGCAGCCAGTGGGGATGCAGTGTGAAGTTGATGAAGCCGTTGCCTGCCACCTCTACCTGCGATACCAGACGGTCTTCCGGCAGGTACTTCACAATCGTCTCCGCGATCTCACGGGGTGGGCGTTTGAGCTCGCGCGTGAGCAACATCGCCACGTTGGTCGCGAAGTCGCCGAACTCTTTCACGCGCGGCGGTTCCACCGACACTTCGGGTAGTTGTGCTATAGGCAGTTCGCCCGCCTCTTTCGCTCGCTGCAAAGCCTGCTCTATCAGCGTAACCACTCGTTCCTTTGCCACGACGCGATACCCCTTTCCGTTTCGTTTGACCTCTGTCGCCCCTGTCGCCGCAGGCTTATGAATCTTATCTAACCTCTCCCCCAACCCCTCTCCTACAAAGAGAGGGGAGCCGTGTTCCGGATGTCCCCTTCCCTTGTAGGGAAGGGGGACAGGGGGATAGGTTGAGTTGAGTCAGATCTCCCCCGTCCCCTCTCCTGCAAAGAGAGGGGAGCTATGCACCCTTTACCCCTTCCTTCTCAGGGGAAGGGGGGTCGGAGGTTCGGTTTTAAGCCGGCGTCAGCTCCATGCCGTATGCGTATTCATCCACCGTGCGCACGGCGAAATCGTCACCGCGACGCAGAGACTCCAGCGCTTTCAGCAGAGCGCGTGCAGTGTCCAGCGAGGTGAGACACGGAATGCCCTGGTCCACGCTGGCACGGCGAATGATTAGCCCCTCGCGTTCAATCTGACGGTCGCGCGTGAGGGTATTGATGAGCAGGTCTACCTTGCGCCCTCGAATCAGGTCCAGCAGGTTGGGCGAGCCTCCCTCGCTGATTTTGTATACCGGCGTCGCATCCAGACCGTGCTCCTGCAGGAAGCGGGCGGTGCCCCGCGTCGCATACACCCGAAAGCCCAGCGCGATAAACTCTTCCACGATGGGTAACGCCTCGTGCTTGTCGGGGTCGGCGATGGTTACCAGCAGGTTGCCTCGTGCCGGGCACTGAATGCCCGCTGCCACCATCGCCTTATACAGCGCACGCGAGTAATCGGTATCCACACCCATCACCTCGCCGGTGGACTTCATTTCCGGTCCCAGAATGGGGTCTACCTGCGTCAACTTCAAGAACGAGAAAACCGGCGCTTTGACCGCAATCAACGGTGTCGGCTCCGCCAGACCCGACTCGTAGCCCAGTTCGCGCAGGGTCTCACCCATCGCGGTGCGCGTTGCCAGCTGCACCATCGGGATATTGGTGATTTTGGAGAGATAAGGCACGGTGCGGCTGGCTCGCGGATTCGCCTCCAGTACGTAAGCAGTTTCGTTCTCCACCACGAACTGGATGTTCATGATGCCGTGCACATCCAGCGCACGCGCGAGGGCAATGGCGGTGTCCACAATCTGCTGTTGAACGTTTCGCGACAGTGTCTGCGGAGGGTATACCGCCATACTGTCGCCGGAGTGCACCCCTGCCCGCTCGATATGCTCCATGATTCCGGGCACGAGGCAGTCTACCCCGTCGGCGATGACGTCCACCTCTGCCTCTTTGCCCACTATATATTTGTCCACCAGAATGGGCGCTTTGGGCGACACGTCCACCGCATAGTGCATGTAGTCGCGCAGCTCCGCCTCGCTGTACACAATCTCCATCGCGCGCCCGCCCAGCACAAAGGAGGGGCGCACCAGCACCGGATAGCCGATTTCGTCCGCCACCTGTATCGCCTGCTCCACCGACACCACCGCACGCCCGGGCGGTTTGGGGATGCCCAGATCGCGCAGGATGCGCTCGAACTTGTCGCGGTCCTCGGCGATATCGATAGACTCCGCCGACGTACCGAATATCCTGACCCCCGCGCGATGCAAAGGAAGCGCGAGGTTGATGGCGGTCTGCCCGCCGAACTGCACTATCACCCCATCCGCGTTCTCCCGCTCCAGCACATTCAACACATCTTCCAGCGTGAGCGGTTCGAAGTAGAGGCAGTCGGAGGTGTCGAAGTCGGTAGACACCGTTTCCGGGTTATTATTTATCACAACTGCACGGTAGCCTGCCTCCTGTAACGCCCAGACACAGTGCACCGTGCAGTAATCGAACTCGATACCCTGTCCTATTCGAATCGGTCCCGACCCGATGACGACAACCGTGCCTTTGGTGGTATGGTTCATGCGCCTCCTCCGTGCTTGTTCACCCTATTATATCCAAACAGAGGGGCGGTTGTCAAAGCGATGCTGGTTCTACGGTTTTACTGTAAGGCTTGACAGGTGGGGGCGATCATGCTATCGTAAAGTCATGAGGTTCAAGTTTTTGAATCTGATCAACAAAGCACATAGGGAGGGAACTGACATGGGTGTTTGGATAGATGCCGGAAATAAGAACAGGGAAAAGGATGAAGAAAGGATCGCCCCTTTCCTGGAGGCTATGCTCTTTAAAGGCACGAAGCGAGACATGAGGCGTCAAATTGCTGCATTGATCACCGGCTCTTTCATTTTGTTATTTGCAACTTTCGCTTCAGGCGAAGAAAGCATCATTCAGGCAGGAAGCATCCGCAAAGGATGGGTTGGGGGCTACATAATCGCCGGGACAGAGAAAGTGGACCTCACCTATAATGCTGGTTTCTCAATGTACTCGGCAGCATGGCCCTTACTGAAAGAATATCCCGGGCATGAATTTCAATCCGGTTTGTTCGGCACCTGGATGTTTCCACTTCGCGAAAAAGCTCCAGAGGGAGAGATGTATTCAGATATTGAAGGAGGACTTGGCTGGTGGCGCGATACGCATTTCCCGACGGTTTTTCCAAAATTCATCATGGGGGGAGTCCAGCTTAATTTTGCCGGGTGGGCTAACACTCCCGGTTCCGGGCATGGGGATGGGAAATATGGAGTCGTCCAGCTGAGTCCGTGGCTTCTGTTCCCTCCCGATGGTCTTAATTTAAAGCAAGGAACGTGCGGTGGACTGTTTGGTTACGGCTATCTCCCGCTTCCACTCACCGAGGTGAAGTCGAAAACTGCAGGTAAAGATTTCCCAACCGGGAATCAGTGGTGGACGTTGTTTATCAACGCAGCTAACTTCAAAGGTCCGGTTGCTGCTTTTACCCCCTTTTTCTGGTCACGGGTGGCTATTGATAATCCAAAGGCCAGGGGTATGTTTCTCGACATACTTCCTTCCGATCCCAATAAAGCCTATGAAATGGAGACGCAGTTTATCCCGTGTGCAATCGCTGCTGACTCCAAAGGGGAACATTACCTTCGTCTTGCCTCAACTCAGTTCCCTGTCGGGCCTGATGGGACTTCGCTCATAATGAACAACGTTATGGTTTACAGCCGGAAGGCTCTGTGGGATAGAGTTAATGGCTGGCTTGAAGGGGGACAGCCGGTTGACAAGACCATAGACGTCGATGGTGCCTGCCAGGTAAAGTTTAACGGAAAAATATGGATGACATGGAGAGTATACGAGGAAGGCCTCCCCGGAGAAAAAGCTACCCCTATAGATATAGGTTCGTTCATTGCCGTCGATCAATCTGATCCGGCGAGTCTAAGGTTCATCTGGAAGAAGAGCAAGTTGATAGGGATAAGAAAAACCCGCTACGGCAATTTGCTGGTACTTCCAGAATATTATCGCCTGGTGAACGGCACGTGGGTTGCGGTTGCTCCGGAGGATGTTCCTCCTGAAACCGGACTGAAAAAAGTAACTTTTGCCAAAAAGGAGACTCTTGGGCCAAGGGTTACTCCTGCAGAGAGTGAAAGGTATGGAAAAGAACCAGGTCCTGTTGCTGGTCCCTTTAAGGTCAAACTTGGAGATGGAAGCACCGTGACCTACTACTGGTATAGATTCGCCGACCAGCCTTCGCTTCTCAATGCGGATTTAACGCCTGAGGAGCGCGAGGAGATACAGAGAAAAGTGGAAAAAATCCACAGATTGTGGACTAAGAATCGCAATTATCTACCGCCACCAAGTGCAGGCAAGCTGGCAGAAATTGACCCGGCGCTGATCGTCACCCCTCCTAAAGGTCTGGAGGTAGGCTATGTGCCCATAGTTACCCGGCAGGAAATCGAAAGGTAGCAGCTACTCGCAAGGAATACAGCAACCATGCTCAAAAGCGTCTTCTTGGGCTTTTGTGTCCTGTTACCGTGCGTACTATTCCCGTTATCCCCCGCGTTACGGAAGGCAGACAGCACGGGGCGTCAAACTGGGGTTATTGGAGGCAAGTGGCTTGAGGGGTTATCCGCGCTGGAACGTGTCTACTGGGTTAGCTGGTGAGGTTCCTTATTTCAAAGAAGTATAGCAGCCAGGAGGCTCGCCGTAGATGACGCAGATTGGGCAAGCCTCGGCAGTGGTGGGCAGGTTGAAAAACCTGTTTCTCTATATCCCTTTGCCCATTGCCTGCGCGATGGCGGGTTCATAGCGGTTATCAGTAGTCTGTCACATATGTTATTCGGGCATGAGCGAACCGCTCTCGCCTGTCTGTCATTCTGGGCGTGAGCGAAGAATCTCGTGTTAACGACAGACGTAAAGACTCCACAATCTGGCGAAGTCGGCTCGGCAGGAGCCTCGCCCTCCCCGCAATTGGGTTGGAGGGTCGCGCTCCGTCACGACCATAAAAGGTCTTCGGATGCGACAGAGCGCATCCCTCCAAACAAACAACGACCACCGTCCCATTGGAGGGTCGCGCTCCGTCGCGACCACAAACCGCTCTGCAGGAGCTTCGTCTCTTCAAGCCCCGGATTTGGCAAACCACTACTCCGGCAACGGCTTATCCTTAGTCTCTGGCGCCCAGCGCAATATCACATATCCCAGCAAAAATGCCAGTGAAAGGATGGTTGCCGCCCACTGGATGCCGTACGCCGCGCGAAGTGAACCGAACACCCAGGGTCCCGCCGCCGCGATATACCGCGCTACATTGTACGAGAAGCCCGTTCCCGTTGCACGCAGGCGCGTCGGGAAAATCTCCGGGAAGTACACTGCGTAGCACCCCAGCAACGCCAGCAGGCTGAAGCCCAGCAGTGAAAAGTATATCAGCGCATCATTAAATGACCTTGTGTTATGGAAAGTAAGAGAGGCGGTTATCAGGCACAGCAAGAGTGCAACGCCGATAGCGCGCCGTCTGCCAGCCTTTTGCGCCAGCCACGCCGCGAACAGACTCCCGAAAAAGGCGCCGCCGTTTTGAGCCATTGCCGCCCAGCTCACCTTACGGGCGACCTCCGGTCTCAGCTCGGGCACATCGTTGGGGTTCAGAATGTTGCGTAAAAGGTCAGGAGACCATGTGCTGATGCCCCAGAAGCCAATAATGCCCACTGCGCCTAACCCGATGCCGACCAGCAGATTATTACGGAGGTGCGGTGTATGCCACATCTCGCTTAGTGCGCCGAGCTGCTTGTGCTCGATAAGGGCTCGCTCTTTCGCTTTCTGCCAGCGTTCGGGTTCCTTCACAAACAGGCGGATAACGAACACCAGCAGAGCAGGCAAAATGCCCACCGCAAACACCCACCGCCATCCCCAGTGAGGCGCGACGGTGAGGTTGATGACGCCTGCCAGGATGTTGCCAATGGCAGAGGAAGCCTGCATAATACCCAGCGCGGTGGCACGGGCATGGGCTGGAAACACCTCCGCTACCAGAGAAGCCCCTGCTGCGAACTCCCCACCAACTCCCAGCCCGGTGAGGAAGCGGAACAGGGCAAACTCATACCACGTTCGCGATAGCCCGCTTAAGCCTGTGAAGCCTGCATACATCAATACCGTCAGCGCCATGGTGCGTGTGCGCCCTAGCCGGTCTCCCACGATGCCGAACACGAAACCTCCCGTCGCCCACCCTGCGATGAAGATGGCTTGCACAATGCCGGAGTAGTAGCCTACATTGGCGTCCGTGGGTTCTATACCGTGTCTGCCAAGAAGCTCTATCATGGCGGGCTGGCGAGAGAGCACATACAGCCACTGGTCCATCGTATCAAACAGCCAGCCACAGGAAGCCACGAAGAGCACCAGCCAGTGATACCTCGTCACACCCTCATACCAGCGTCGGGTGGTTACCTTTTCTGATGGTTGCATCCCTCACCTCACACAAGCGGTTTAGGCAAAGAATTCGTGGTGGAGGATAGGGTTTTCCTACCTCATTGCCTCCGCTTTCCGAAATGGAACCTGTTGTTGCCGTCTATCAGAATCCGGAGGCGAAGCATAAGCAGATCTGGATGAGATTGGTGCTACCGACCTGTGTGCAACTGCTAACGGATAGGGACGTAGCGCTGATAGTAGTATGTAACCGGCAGAAGCACATACTTATGCGCAGGAAACAAAGTTTTCATTGAATAATTGCATGGAATGCTTGACAATTTCAGGAATAAGTTGATAGAATGGCGGTAATAGGGGTCTATCCAAACTCCAGCATCCGGAAGTGCGAAGAGGAAGGAGGACTTACAGTGGCACACAACCTCGATATTTTTGGAGGACAAGCTTCAATGTTCTATGTCGGCACGCCGCCTTGGCATGAGCTGGGCACCCGTTTTGAACGTCCGCCAAGAGACTCCAGCGAGGCTATCCATGCTGCAAGACTGAATTGGCGAGTGAGAAAAGAACCTTTGCTTGCTGAGGACCCCGATGGCAATATTCCGGTTCCCAACAAATACGCCATAGTGCGAGAGGACCGCCGGATAGTTCTTGGCATAGTTAGCGGAGAATACCAGCCGCTGCAAAATGAGGAAGCTTTTCGCTTTTTCGACGGCATTATCGATATTGGAGCAGCCGAATACGAAACCGCAGGGGCACTAGGAAGCGGTGAGAACATCTGGATACTGGTGAAAATGAAAGCCGAACCCATGCTTATTGCCGGCTTTGATGAAGTGCAAAAGTACATCCTGTTAGTCAACAGTCACGATGGTAGTAGCAGTGTCCACATCCGATTCACACCCATCCGCGTCGTATGCCAGAATACATTGACAGTAGCTATGCACAAAGGTACCCGACTGCGAGCAATCGTCCACCGCCACGGGCTACATCGTCGCATAGAGGAAGCGAGGCAACTGCTGGAGAGCATCGTCAATACCTATCGCGACATCGAGCGCCATTTCGACCTAATGGCGAAAGTGAAGGTAGATGGAAAGCGACTGCAAGAATACATAGAGGCTGTTTTCCCAATGCCCAAGACGACGATTGAAATGGGCGGGAAAGAAGAGCACGAGCGGGTTCTTTCGCTTCGTGACGAAGCAGCGCGTCTGTTTACAGACGGGATGGGTAACCGCAACCCCTCCATTGAAGGTACACTGTGGGCTGCCTATAATGCTGTAACAGAGCTGGTTGACTATAAATACCGGCAGTGGCGCGACTTGAAAAATCGGCTCCGAGATATATGGATAGGAGAAGGTAGCACGATCAAAGTGCAGGCTTACCGAGAGGCTGTTGCCCGGCTAAACACATGGGGATAGCTGCTGCGTATCCGGTTTCCTAGCATTGAAACCTTACCTTCTTGTATGCTATACTTTCTTATACCAGCACGACAAAACCGAAGGGCTAGCCTATGTGGCGCATTTGGGAGCGCATTCGGGAAGACATTCAAACCGTTTTCAGGAAAGACCCGGCGGCGCGCAGTGTGTGGGAAGTGCTTACCTATCCCGGTCTGCACGCCATCTGGATGCATCGCGTGGCGCACTGGCTGTGGAACCACCGCCTGCTGTTCCTCGCCCGTCTGTTGTCGCAAATCAATCGCTTCCTCACGGGTATTGAAATCCACCCGGGAGCGAAAATCGGGCGGCGCTTCTTCATCGACCACGGTATGGGTGTGGTGATTGGCGAAACCGCCGAAATCGGCGACGACGTGCTGATGTACCATCAGGTCACTCTGGGAGGAACCACGCTGGAGCGCGTCAAACGCCACCCCACCATCGGCAACAATGTGCTAATCGGCATGGGCGCGAAGATTATCGGTCCCATCACCATCGGTGACAACTGCCGTATCGGCGCGAACGCGGTGGTAAACAAGGACATCCCACCCAACTGCACGGTGGTGGGCGTGCCAGGGCGCATCGTTATCCGCGACGGCAAGAAGGTAGAAGAACCACCTCCCGTCATGGACAACGTCATCAACAAGATCGACCCCGAAGATGAAATCATCCAGAACCTGCGCCAGCAGATAGAGCTGCTGCAACAGCAGGTGGAGATTTTACAAAAACAGATTGACCAGCAAAACGAAACAATTCAGCACTTCGGTAGCGAGCTGGATAGCGTGCGCTACCACACCCTGACCCACGCACATCAAGATGAGGGAGAAACATGCTGCCGCTGAAAATCTACAACAGCCTCACTCGACGTGAAGAGGAATTCGTTCCGCGAGAGCCCGGTAAAGTTTCCATCTACGCCTGCGGGCTCACCGTGCAAGGACCACCCCATGTGGGTCACGTGCGCGGGGCAATAGTGTTCGACGCCATCCGCCGATGGCTTATGCATCTCGGCTACGAAGTGCACATGGTGCAGAACTTCACCGACATCGACGACAAGATTATCGCCGCCGCCGCGAAAGAGGGCATCACGCCCGCGGAAGTAGCGGCCAAGTACGCCCGCAAGTATATTGAGGTGATGGAGCGACTGGGCATCTTGCCTGTGCACTACTGCCGCGTGACCGAAAACATCGACGAAATCATCGCCATGATACAACGGCTGATTGAAAAAGGTCACGCTTACGTCGTGGACGGCGACGTGTACTACGATGTGTCCAGTTTTCCTGAATACGGTAAGCTCTCTGGGCGCAATCTGGAGGAGGTACGCGCCGGTTACCGCATCGAAGTAGATGAACGCAAGGATGACCCTGCCGACTTTGCGCTGTGGAAGGCAGCAAAACCGGGCGAGCCGTACTGGGAAAGCCCGTGGGGTAAGGGGCGACCCGGCTGGCACATCGAGTGCTCTGCCATGAGCCTCAAGTATCTCGGACCGGGCTTTGACATCCACGCTGGCGGCAACGACCTGGTGTTTCCCCACCACGAAAACGAAATCGCGCAGAGCGAAGCGTATCTGGACGGAACCTTCGCCCGTTACTGGGTGCACTGGGGTTCGGTCAACCTGCGCCAGGAGAAGATGAGCAAATCAGTAGGCAACTTCTTCACCGCTGAGGAGATCCTGGCGGAGTTCGAAGCCGACGTGTTGAGATTGTTCTTGCTCTCTACCGCTTATCGCAGCCCGATTGAGTTCAGTCGCGAACGGATGCAGGAGGCGCAATCTGCCCTGCGACGCATTCGCACCGCCTTGCGTAATGCCGGGCGCGTCTTGCATTCGTCTGACGGCGATGCCCCTATCGCGCAAAGCTATTACGAGCGCTTCGCCAATGCGATGAATAGCGACTTCAACACCGCCGCGGCGATTTCGGTGCTGTTCGACGCGGTGAGCGAAATCAACCGCCTGACCACCGACCTGCAGATTCACGACAACCCGGAGGCGCGGGAAACGCTTGCCTCGCTGGTGGCAACCGTTCGGCTCTTCGGTAACCTGCTGGGTATCCAGAAGCTGGAAGAGGAGGAGCGTGGTCTGGACGATGCTTTCGCTCTGCAGTTGATAGAGAAAGCCATCGCGTGGCGTCAGATGGCGCGCGAGAAACGCGAGTGGACTATTGCCGACCGCATCCGCGACGACCTGCGCGAACTCGGCATCATTCTGGAAGATAGCGTGACAGGCACCACGTGGAGACGAAGCTCCTGAAGCGGGATGAAAATCGCTCGAAAGGCTTCCGTATCGGCACACGTCACATACTCTTACTCTTCGTGATGGGCGTGGCGGTGCTGGCAGGAGCCGCCTCTTTTCAACTACAACAGGAGGAAGACCACTTTCCCCCCGGCTGGCGAGTTGCTGGTGTAAACCTGTCCGGCATGAGCCTCGCCGCGGCACGCCAGCAGATGGAGCAGGTTGCTCAGGCATGGAACCGCACCTCTTTGACCGTAGAAGCGCAAACGCCGGACGGCATAACACGCTGGCGCGGACAGGTGACGCGCGAGCAGCTGGGAGCCTCTTTAGACGCCGACGCTACACTGCAGCGCGCCTGGCAGCAGGTGAAGCAGTATCCTCCGCTGGTGCGCATGGTGCTGGCATGGGTGCGTCGGCAAGTGGGCAAAGAGATTGCGCCCGTTGTGCGGGTGGACGATTCGCAACTTCAGGCGTGGCTGCGATCGTGCAGGAAGCAAGTAGAAACCTCGCCACGCAATGCTCGTATCCGCTATATCTCCGCAGGACGATGGGAGGTGTTGCCAGAACAGCCCGGGCTTCGCTTAACCGCCGACGCTGTGCATCGGCTTATGGAGGCTCTGCAGTCGTCTGAGACAACCTGTGTCCTCCCTCTGGAGGAAACGCCACCCCGTATCACCCGTCAACATCTTCAATCCATCGACTCCGAGTGGACGATGGTTGTAACTCACTATTCCGAGCGCGAACGCAATCGCTCATACAACATCCGCAAAGCGGCGGAAAGCATCAACGGTACCGTGTTGCTACCCGGCGACGAGTTCTCTTACAACAGGGTGGTTGGTCCGCGCACCCTCAAAGAGGGTTTTCGCAGAGCGCCGGTCATCATCAAAGGCGAGCTGGTGCCCGGTGACGGCGGTGGTGTGTGTCAGGTTTCCACTACAGTATATATGGCGGCGTTACAGGCTGGATTGCGGATAGTACAGCGCAGTCATCATGCTTTTCCCATCCACTATGCACCGCCCGGCATGGACGCAACCGTCGTCTACGGCGCGATAGACCTGCGCTTTCGCAATGACACCCCGTCGCCCATCGCGCTGGTAGCAGAGGCGAAACGGGGCAGGATGACCGTTCGGGTACTCGGCTCCTCCGTCTGTAAACGCGAGGTCAAAATCCAGCGCATCACCCATGCGGTTTTACCTGCGCCGGTGAAAACTTTTCCCTCAGCCACTCTTCCGGCCGGCGTCCGCAAAGTGGTAAATAAGGGGCAGCGTGGCTGGCGGGTCAGTGTCTACCGGGTGATCACCGAACCCGGCAAGCCCCCCGTACGAGAGAAGGTTACCACCGACTACTACCGCCCGCAGGCAAGAGTGGTGCTGGTCGGACAGGGGCAACCGCAGCAGAAAACGCCGCCTGGCTCCCTTATTCCCTCAGTCCCCTCTGTAGAGGAGCAGCTGTAGTACTTTACAATGCTCCTGCGTTAGTGTATAGTGATATTGTCACCACGCTTGGGAGGTGGTACTACTGTGCAGACTATCACAGACAAAATCCGTTCTCTACCACCCGAACTGCAGCGGGAGGTCGAGGACTTTGTGGACTTTCTTCTCACCAAGACGCCAAAGCAAGAAGGCAAGCGTTTCTTGAAGCAGGACTGGGCAGGTGGACTGGCTCAGTTCAAGAACCAGTACACTGCTCTGGAACTACAGCGAAAAGCGATGGAATGGCGGGAGGACTGACATTGTATCTGGTGGACACTAATGTTTGGCTAGAAAGGCTGCTGGATCAGGAGCACTCCAAAGTAGCCGAGCACTTCCTAGCAAAGACCTCTACTGAAAACCTGTTCATCACGGACTTCTCTCTGCATTCCGTAGCAGTAGTGCTATCGCGCCTCAAACAGCTGCAGGTGCTACAACAATTTGTCTATGACCTTTTTGCTACACCATCCGTTCACCTGGTTACCTTGTCACCCAACGACTTTGATCGTATTATTGCGGTGATGACCCAGTATTCTTTAGACTTCGACGACGCATACCAGTACGTAGCAGCGGAAAGATTCGGGTTGCAGCTGGTCAGCTTCGACCATGACTTTGACCGAACTCCTCTCAGAAGGCTACATCCTGGCGAGGTCGCACAACCGTGAAACACGTCGTCTCGGTTAGTCTCGGTTCCAGCAAGCGGGATAAAGTCGCGGAAACGGAAATTCTCGGCGTACCCTTCCGCATCGAGCGTCGCGGTACCGATGGGGATAAAAACCGCTTCCGCCAGCTTCTATCGGAACTGGACGGCAAGGTAGACGCTATCGGACTGGGCGGATGTGACCTGTACCTGTGGGCACAAGGACGGCGTTACACCTTCCGCGATGTGCAACGCCTTATCGCGCACGTCAAGCACACGCCCGTAGTAGATGGTAGCGGACTGAAGAACACGCTGGAACGCTGGGCGGTGGAGCGCATTGAGCAAAAGGGTATTCTGGACTGGAGCGAGCAGAACGTGTTGCTGGTCAGCGCGTTGGACCGCTTCGGCATGGCGGAGGCACTGGCAGAGCGGGCACGAGCCATCGTCTTCGGCGACGCCTTGTTTGCGCTTGGCGTTCCTCTCCCTATCCGCAACATCCGCACGCTGGCGAGGCTGGCACGCCTGGTGCTGCCTGTTGTGGTACGACTGCCCTTCGAGTGGGTCTACCCTGTTGGCGGAAAGCAAGAACGCAACACCCCTCGTTGGGAACGCTACTTCCGCTGGGCGGACGTGATCGCCGGCGACTGGCATTACATCCGCCGCTACGCTCCGTCTAATCTGAAAGGCAAGGTAATCCTGACCAATACCGTACGACAGGCAGATGTCGAATTCCTGCGCGAACGCGGCGCCGACCTGCTGTTAACCACCACCCCAGTCTTTAACGGCGAAACCTTCGCCACTAACGTGCTGGAGGCGGTGATTGTCGCCCTCAGCGGTGCTTCCCCTGAGGATTTGCGCGAGTCGGACTATCACCTCTGGCTGTCGCGCCTGGGCTGGGATGTGGGGATGGTGGGGTTGTCTTGTTCTACCGCCTCCGCGGAGACCCTAACCACTTTCCATCCTTCTGCATGATAAACCTCGGGAAACTCTGTCTTTCGCCTCTCTTCAAGAATCCAGTGAGTGATCCCGAAACGCTTCACCAGTGATCGCACCTTTGTATCATCAATCTGACTGTATAACGACTCCCAGAACTCCTCTGTGCGATATGGCGTCAATTTCATGAAGGGATGCCTCAATCCTTCCTGCCCCAATGCTACGGGGTTCACACCGATGGACATCATCCGCTCAACCCAGTAAGGCAAGTAGCTCGGTGCCGCACCAATCAAGCCTGAGTCTTTAACCGTCAGAAAGGCTGCCCTGCGCGAGTCCAATCGAAAGTCTTTCCACGTAAAGGGAACGAGAAACACGGAATCAAGCGGTGTAGAGGCTTGTGCCCAGCGTGCAATTTGTGTGTAAGCTTTAGGATACCTGTTAGCAGGTGATATAACTACACCCTCCCGCCGATAAACTTGGAACAGACCCAAAAGCAGACCAATCATGTAGTATCCGGCTATGATTCCTGTGAGCACCTTCCGTGTATCAGGCACGTACTTGAGAAATATTAAAGTCCCCGTTGCACTTACAGCTGCCATCAATAACAGCTGAACTGTGACTAATACAAACGCTTCTTCTATGAAGCGGGTTCTCCAGATACCGTAGGCGAAAAGTAATGCAATTGGAGGTAGGCTCTTTTTCAGACCCTGCAAAGAGCTGCTGTAGACGGTGAAGTAAGCACACGTTAGACAGACCAACCACACGGTACTGGAAACAAACCAAAAATCCATAGCTCTCGCTGGCTGGAAGGACAGTAACAGGCGATTTCGAAAGACATAGGCAGAGAAGAAACCAACGAGTAGCCAAAAGATACCTACACCTGTCCAAGCTGTGCTTAAGCGTGAGAGAACCGGATAATCCCTTACCAAACTAACCGCTAAATACAAGGTGAAAAGCACGAAAACCAAAGTAGCTATCCACCCCTTCCACGACCAAGACAACGGAAATGTATGCCAATCCTGTACGTAACGAAGAACCGCAAACCATTGTTCGAAATCCGGAATAGTTTGGCGGGCATTGTCCACGATATTCCAGATAGCTGGTGAGGCTAACAACACTGCCAATATGGACGGAAGCAGCAAGTTCTTCCTTTCTGCTTTATTATAGAAGAGAAATATTGCTACCCCAAAGTAAGTCATCGCAGCCAGCGTGTAAATAATATTGAGGTTGGATGCAACTCCCATGAGGAACCAGAACAATACGTAGCGTCTTCTGAATAAAGCAACAGCCGCCCATAGCAATACCATATTGCACATACTGCTATGGTCGTGTCCTTCCTGAAAAACCATGCCTCCCCCTATCAGAGACATAGGAAACATGGAGTACACAAGGACAGAAGCGTATGCAGCCAGCCTGATGCGAGGCACCAATGTACGCGCTAAGCAATACGCGGCAAGGATCATAAGAAAACGAGTTGTGAAATACAGGATTGCCAAGAGGGTATCCAAGGGCACCACACGAGCCAAATACCCTACCACATACCAATGCGGCGAACAGTTATATTTGACGGCAGCAACTAGAGGGTCATTAGGAAAGAGACGTGGGTCAACAATTCGATATACCAAAGGAAGCTGCAACGCGTGATTCCAAGCATACGGACTGTAACCTATATTAAAAACGAAGATGATATACGCAGCTAGCACGGTCACAATGTCAGTTATTAAGCTTCTTCTTGTTAGCGAAACGAAACACGCTAGCATATTAGGATAACACCTCCTGTACTACCTCCACCAACCTTTTCCCGTCTACGCCCCAATTATACCTCTCCTCTACCGCCTTACGCCCATTGGCACCTAATTCCGCACGCAGAGCAGGGTCATGCAGTATTAGCACTCTCTCCACTAAATCTTCGGCATCCTGCGAGCGAAACACGAGTCCGCATCGATGTGTTTCCACCACCCGTTTCATCGGACGACAGTCGGAAACCAGCACCGGCTTGCGGAAAGCCATGTAATCATACAGCTTGTTGGGCATGGTGTTGTGTGTGTGCTCAGAGGCGTGCGAGCCGTCATAACCCACATGAGCTCTGTACACAAATGCCATCAAATCCGGTTGCCAGCCCATAAAGCAGACGGTATCTGTAACGCCTTTGCTCTGCGCCAGTGCCTGCAGCCTATCCATTACTTTCCCCGTGCCCACTACCGTCCAGCGCACATCCTGAACCTGCTGTCGCTTCAGTATTGAGGCGGCTTCGATGAGGGTGTCGATACCCCGATAGAAGTGCACATTGCCTCCATACACCACCTCCAGCCCCTGTTCGGCAGGCTGCCATTCGGATTGACCTGCATAGTGGGCGTATAAGGCGTCCAGTTCTTCCAGCACAGGAGTATTCTCCACTACCTCAATCCCATCCGCTGTGCCTCGTAGCGATGCGACGCGCTCCACGTGTTCCGGCACCACCACCAGTATCAAGCTCGCAGCACGGATACTCGCCTTCTCTACTATCCGCGCTAAAGCGATATTGCGAGCGAAAAAATTAACCACTGCTCGCTTGCGCCCCTCCCACCGACGCCAGACCGCCATCACCGCCGGATAGTTCTCCGCCATATCAAAAATCACCGGTACGCCATACCGCTTGCCCACCGCCGTCGCCGCCAACACCAGCGGCATGTCGCGCACAATGAGCAGCCGACAACCATCCTTCACCACTAGATCACGTATCGCCCTGCGCCATATAGGGTTGATGTGGTAGGGAAGCGTCAACGCTCCGCGCCACTTCTCGGGCGTGTCGTCCAGCAGGCGGCGTACCTGCAACCGGCTCCGCCACTCCTCCCCACACTGACCCAGCAGGTGGGCGTAGGGATGCGCCGCGCCCAGCTCATTCACCCCCTTGATATTACGCGCCAGCACGATGACTCCGAAGCCCGCTCTCGCCAGCGTGTCGATCATCTTCACCACACGGATATCGGGGTAAGTGCCGAAATGGACGAAACCGATGCGTGCAGTCACCCCAGAAACCTCAACCTGCTCTTTACCCGTGCCCACTCCCCTGTTACCCACAGCGCAAACATCGCCTCACTGAACCGCCCTCGAATGATTTAACAAAAGCACGTAACCTACTCACCGTTCTCTAGGTACCACCGCACTGTGCGCCTCAGTCCCTCGTCGAAAGGTACCAGCACGCGATAGTTCAAATCTCTCTGCGCCTTGCTGATGGACGCCTCCGAATGCTTCACGTCCCCGGCACGTGGCGGTAGGTACTGCACCTCCAACTTGCGTCCAAATATCGCCTCCAGCTGGCGTATCAGTCCGTTCAGAGTGTACCGTCCGCCACACGCCACGTTATACACTTTGCCTGCTGCGTGGGGCGGCTCCATCGCCAGCAGGTTCGCCTGCACCACGTTGTCGATATAGGTGAAGTCGCGCGATTGCTCGCCGTCGCCGAACACCGTCAGCGGTTCACCCTTTAGCGCAGCGGTGATAAACCTGGGGATGACCGCCGCATACTGCGAGTGCGGGTTCTGGCGCGGTCCGAACACGTTGAAGTAGCGCAGACTCACCGTCTCCAGCCCATACACGCGCGTGAATACCTGACAGTAGTATTCCCCCACCAATTTGCTCACCGCATAAGGTGACAGCGGATTAGGCAGCATCGTTTCCACTTTGGGCAGGGTGGGTGTATCGCCATAGGCAGAAGAGGATGCTGCGTATATCACCCGCTTCACGCCCGCATCGCGCGCCGCCATCAGCACGTTAAACGTACCCGTGATGTTTACCTCATGCGTGGTGCGAGGATCTTCCACCGAACGGGGCACGGAGCCCAGCGCGGCTTCGTGAAACACCACCTGCACGCCCTGCATCACCTCTTGCAGCAGCGCGGTATCGGTGATAGAGCCTTTGACGAACGTGATATTGCTCTTCAGGTGCGCGATGTTCTCCTCGCGCCCGGTAGAGAGGTCATCCAATACGATGACCTTGTACCCCAGTTCCACGAGTTTTTCCGTGATATGCGAACCAATGAAGCCCGCTCCGCCGGTAACAAGAACACGCATTACCGTCTCTTCTTCCTCCAGTTTTCCACCGCCGCCTGTAATGCCCTTTCCCATGCCTCTGCCTGCCTTTCCACCGTAAAGTTCGCCAGCAGGTGTCTATATGCATTTTCGGCACGGCGTCGCGCCTCTTCAGGGTTCGACAACGCCTCCCGAATCGCCTGCGCCAGGGCGTGTGGGTCACGCGGGGGTACCAGCCAGCCTGTTTCCCCATCTTTGACCAGTTCGGGCACGCCACCTACCGCTGTGGCGACCACAGGCGTTTTGTAAGCGAAAGCTTCGAGGATGACGTTGGGCATGCCTTCCGAAAGCGAAGGGAGAACAAGCAGGCTTAATCCCGATATTAACTGTGCTCCGTTAGGAATTTCACCGAGAAACTGTACGACATGCTGTAATCCGAGTTCTCTTGTGAGGCTTTCCAATTTCGCACGCTCTATCCCCTCCCCCGCGATAAGTAGCCGCACATTGGATACGTCACCACGCAGAATGTGCATTGCCCATAGCAGATGCTCGTAGCCTTTTTCTTTGCTCAGCCGTCCTACGGCTCCTATCAGCACGGTGTTAGCAGGCAATCCTAATTCGCAGCACCATTGCTCACCACTAACAGGTGGAGATAGGCGAGCAGTATCCAGCGCGTTAGGTATCCACCATACCCTGTCAGGGGGCACACCGTAACGGATAGCTATCTCCTTTTGAGTTGGCGAAATCGCGATAATCAGATCATGCTTACGCAACAGCAGCTTGTCTAAAAACTCGTACACACGAACAGGCAAGGTGTGTCCGGTCCAGCCGCGCAGCACCTCAATAGTAGGCTTTTGCGGAGTGAACGCAGTAATAATACCCGCTTTGTAGCCGATGGCACAGACTAAATCAGGACGTACGTCCTCTATTGCTTTTTTAAGGGCTTTTATACTCGCCAGCAGATTATACTTGTAATGGAGAAAGTAGATACCGGCAGCATCAAAGCCTGCTTCGCTAGCGGCCCGGATAAGAGTAATCTTGTCTTCAGCCCATGAACGATCGGTCAGTATCGCTCTCCAAACGATGTGGTGTCCACGTTGATGCAAACCACGCGAGATCTGCAATCCTTGCCGCTCTGTGCTACTGATGTATGCAGTGACTCCTCCTGGCTGTACAAAAAGGATTTTCATCAGGTCATACCCTTTATGTGTCAATCAGATTAACGTTAAGCACATCGCGTATCCACTGTAATAAGGAGGTAATAAACTCCTCACCAGTGAATCGACGTGCATTCGTATATCCATTGCGTATGAGTCTGCGACGCAGCGCAGGATAGAGGATTACGGATTCAATCGCACGCGCGAGGTACGAAGGGTTCGACGGCGGCACCAGAAGTCCAGTCACGCCATCCAGCACAACATCCACAATCCCGTCCACCCAAGTGGCTACAACTGGTAAACCACGAGCCATTGCCTCGTAGTAAACTCTGCCAAGCCCCTCATGAATGGATGGTAAAGCAAATATATCTGCAGAGCAATATAGCTTGTGTAGGGCAACGTCATCTACACTCCCATGAAAACACCATGTTCCTGTCTTCAGTTCTTTCTGAGCGCGTTCATGGAGAAATTCCCTCTCAGGGCCGGATCCTACAATCCCCAAGTGCACAGGATGTCCTTTCCGTTGAAGAATTGCTATGGCATCGACAAGGGTGTGCAGGGATTTCATATGATCCAATCGGGCTACTGAAAATACCGTATAGGGCGGTGATGAGCACGTGTCAACCCGTACAAAGAAATCCTCTTCAAGCAGGGTACCGCATGGTAGTGTCCAGAGGTTATTTTGGTTTCGCTCGGTCGTGTATCTCTCACGAAGAAAGCGTGAAACAGCAACGGCTGGCGAGGCCTCGATCATTTGTTCCACTTCACGCTCGTGCCACTTTGCAACCGCTAAGGCGATACATTTTTTAAGCAACGACATCCTCCTCGTCCGCCTCAGGGTCGCCACAGGATCGCCCACAATCTCGATAAATAGCGGCACCTGCCTAGCTCGTGCTGCACGCCAGAGGACGGTCCCATATGCTGCAGGATAGCGTAGCCAGATACAATCTACAGGGTGTTGGCAGAGAAATGCTTCTAACCTCTGGATAAGATGTCCACGCACTCGGTGTGATTCTTCAAAACGCTCGAAGTATGGCAGTTCGTAAACGATAACTTGCTCCGAAAGCGGATATAGCAGGTGAGTAAGGGGCTCTTCGGTGGTGGGAGCTAAAAGGTGCACATGGATATGCGGAAAAAGATTGTTCAGCACCTGTAGATAGCGTCCCAGCCCACTGCTTGTGTAGTAGCGCCCTTCAGGGCTGCGGTAGCATGCGGTAGCATAGTAAATGGCCAACTTTTTTACAATCATGGCTTATCCCTCCAATTCTCGTCGCCGCCTGTAATGCCCTTTCCCATGCCTCTGCCTGCCTTTCCACCGTAAAGTTCGCCAGCAGGTGTCTATATGCAT
>ERZ511473.558-NODE-558-length-54936-cov-37.667566_pt1 | contig 54936 bp, 49 predicted proteins | sample MGYA00374947_ERZ511473 | MGnify/ENA primary metagenome ERZ511473 (study PRJEB26303, sample SAMN06343854) | sediment metagenome | isolation source: hot spring sediment | place: Canada: British Columbia | collected 2012-09-26 ... | reverse complement strand
TGCCCGACGGAGAGCAGTGTGCCGCCTTCCCCGACCCAAGTGTCGTAGCCTTGTGGCAGGCGTTCAATGAATTCGTGTGAACGAATCGCTTTTTGTTGCTGGCTTAGTGCGGTCACGATGCGTTGGCTGCGATATGCTTATGGGTCGGAGAGTTTTCAAAGAATGAGTCGTTCTTAAGAGGTGACGACCAATGCTGGAGACGGAACTTTTGCCTGTCAAGCAACGCCCGTCTGTCGCTTACACTGAGGCGACGAAAGCGGTGGAATCGGACGAGGAAATTCGCCCCATGACCGAGGAGCAACTCATTGAGGGCATAAATCGGTTGCGCAAAGAACGCAACGCCGTCATCTTGGCGCACAACTATCAATTGCCCATCATCCAAGACCTCGCCGATTTCGTCGGCGACTCGTTGGAGTTATCGCGCCAAGCGGCGAAAACGGATGCCGATGTCATCGTTTTCTGTGGCGTTCACTTTATGGCGGAGACGGCTGCGATTTTGTGTCCCGACAAAAAGGTGCTCATCCCCGACCCTGAGGCAGGTTGTTCTTTGGCGGCGACGGTGACCGCTGAACAAGTGCGACGATGGAAGGAAAAGCACCCTGATGCCATCGTCGTCGCTTACATTAACACGACGGCGGAAGTGAAAGCCGAGGTGGACTACTGCTGCACTTCCGCCAACGCTGTGAAGGTCATCCAGTCCCTTCCTCCTGACCGAGACATCCTGTTTTTGCCTGACATGTTTTTGGGTTTGTATGTCCAGCGCAAGACAGGGCGGCGGATGTATCTGTGGCTTGGTGAGTGCCATGTTCATGCGGGTTTTCGGGCGGAAGAGATCGCCGAACTGTTGGAGCGCTACCCTGACGCCGATTTACTTTTGCATCCCGAATGCGGTTGTATTAGCCAATGCATGTTGGCGTTAGCGGAAGGCGAGTTGCCCGAAGACCGCACCTTTGTCTACAGCACCAGCGGGATGGTTCGGCACGCAAAGGAATCGCCTCGCAAGACGCATTTGGTGGCGACGGAAATTGGCATCTTGCATCGGATGAAAAAGGAAGCGCCCCACAAGCGCTTCATCCCCGTCCGCGAGGACGCCATCTGCGAATACATGAAGACCATCACCTTGCCCAAGGTGTATCGCAGCCTGCGGGACATGGTTTATGAGGTCACTGTCCCGCCCGACATCGCTGAGCGCGCCCGCAAAGCCATTGAGCGGATGTTGGAAATCGTTTGAGGGCATTGAGGGCTAAGTCGCGCAGGTAAGGAGAGGGCACATGGGATGGAACGAGCGGATTTTGGTAGCAATTCGGCGGGCGGCAATGGCGGATATTCAACGCCGGCGATGGGCACGGGATTTTTCCGACAAGTTAGCGGAGCGAGCCATTGACCTACCAACCAGCCGCCAAAGTTGCGTCGCCAACCACTGAAGGGCAAGGAAGGCGAATGAGATGGGGCAATTGAAAGTCGGAACGGCAGGCTACAAATACGACGATTGGGTCGGCACGGTTTATCCGCCCAATTTGAAGGAGCGAGACTTTTTGCCTTACTTGGCGCGGTTGGTGGATTGCGTGGAAATCAACGCCAGTTTCTACAGCCTTCTTTCGCCTCACACTTACCGAGCGATGGTGCGCAAGACACCCGATGATTTTGAGTTCCTCGTCAAAGCCCATCGCGCCTTCACGCACGGACCTGAGGATGCCGCTGAAACTTTGTCACCCTTCAAGGAGTCGCTTCGCCCGTTGGTGGAATCGGGCAAGTTGGGCTGCGTGTTGGTGCAATTTCCTCAGCGCTTTCATCACACACCCGACAACCGCGACTATGTGGCGCGGGTCGCCGAATGGTTGGGCGAATTCCCGCTGGTCGTGGAGTTCCGCCACATCAGTTGGGTGCGGGACGAAGTGTTTGAGTGGCTGAGGCGCTTGGGGGTCGGGTTTGTCTGCGTGGACGAACCGCGTTTGCCCGGCTTGATGCCGCCAGTCGTCGTCGCCACCGCGCCCATCGGTTATGTTCGTTTTCACGGTCGCAACGCAGAAAAATGGCATCAACACGAGCAGGCTTGGGAGCGCTACGACTACCTTTACAGCGAGGACGAACTGCGGGAGTGGCTGCCAAAGTTGCGGCAATTGACGGCGCAGACGGAAAAATGCTACGCCATCTTCAACAATCACTGGCAAGGCAAAGGTGCCATCAACGCCCAAATGCTCAAGCGGCTCTTCGCTGAAAGCGAATAAACCGACTGAAAGCGTTCCGCAATGTAAGGCGCAGTTTGACACTGCGCCGACCTTTTGTCGGCGAGGGAGGATGTTTTGTAGTGTCGTGGCTAATGGCCACTCCAACGAGGATGCTGCCAGCCGTGATAGGCTGTCAGCGACGGTAGATGCGAGCAATGCGTCAAAACCCAACCGCTTGCTTTTCAACCCTGCGATTCTCCGAAGCGTCTTCCTCGTCACTTTTCCGCTGGCATGACGGTGACGACAGACGGGACGGGCACATCGGCGATGGGCACGAAACCCCAACGGTCGGGCGTGACGGTGCGTTCCTGACTGCCTTGTTGCGTGGCGATGATGACTTTGTGGCGGGGGGCATTGAGGCGGTAACGGTCGCCAATTATGCGAAGGGCAACGGTCATCGGTTTGGGGGCGTCCAGACGCAACTGCACTTTTTGGGGCATCAATTGCTCCACTCGCACCGAAACGGGCACGCTGACTTCGGCGACAGGACGCAAAAAGACCCAATCGTTGGGGCGTAAGGCAAGCGTCACTTCTTCCGCCGCAGGCGAGCCCGCTATCGGTTGCGCTGTCCCTTCGTTGAAGGCGTAAAAAATGGGGGTTCGCAATCGGACGGAAACTTGCTGTGCCTTCGCCGTCGGATTGATCACCCAGATGCCTTTGTCCGCCTCGCTCATCCAAGCAGGCGGGGGGAAACCGCTGGGAATGACCATCGCCGACGCAAAGCGTCCGAGTAAATCGGCGTGGAAGCGGACGAAGCCTTCCGTTTGGGGTGTCCAAAGCGCCCACAAAAGGGTCGTCGCAAAAATGGCGTAGCCGCGCCCGTAAGGATGGATGAAGATGCCCGCAAAAGTGCGGGGTCCAAGTTGGACTCGCCGTCGCCTTTCCCGACGGATGAATCGGCGTCCTCGCCGCATCGTCAGGCTTTCCGCCCAAGGCTCCACTTGAAACCCCGACGCAAACCCCATGATCAACCCGAAGGAATTTTCCAAGTCGCCCAAGTGAGTCCCTTCGGGCAAGTCGGGAAAAAGGGGATGGGAAAAAAGGACGGTCATCTCAGCCCGCAACTCCATGTTCGCCAAAACTTGCTGCATCGCCCAAACGCCCAGCAACTCCCGCAAACCTGTCGGTAGCGTTTGGAAAGGGATTTCTGCCTGAAACGCTCCCGTCCCAAAATCGGCGACGAAAATGCCACCGTTGGCGACAAAGGTCGCCAAATTCCCTTGCATCCCTTCGTCCAAGTAAGCGGGCATCGGCGCCAGCAAGGTGCGATACTTGCCCAAAAACTCAGGCGTCAACTCTTCAGGTGTCAAGCAGTCAACGGTGCCCCAACTGTGAAAGCGAAGCCAAGCAAAAAGTGTCGCAGGTTCGTTGATGCCCAAACGCAAAGGGAAGGCTTGCGTGTTTCGGGGCGGGATGGCGAAGCCGTAAAGCGGAAAGCCTTCGGGACTGAGCACACCTTCGGCGAAGGGCGTGTAGAGGACAGCGGTTTTAGGGCGAGGTGTTGCGTCGGGCGGCACTTCCGCTTTGAGCCGATGCCTCAGCGCCATCACGCTAAGCCGCAGAGGTTCGGACTCTTTCAACGCCGACCAATCATTGAGGACAAATCCGCTCGCTCCTTGCGCAAGGGTAGCGACCGCCCAACGCAGCAACGCTTCTTCAGTGACGATGCGACCATCTTGGGAGCGAACCGTCAGCATGGGTAAGGCGCGAAACCGTCCACCTCGCCGGGCAATGGCAACGGCGTGACAGTTGTGGGTGAGCCAGTCGCTTTCGCTCCATGCGGGCGAAAGGAAGGGCACGATGGCTTGATAGCCCGGCGGGACGACGGCAAGGCTGCGATAAGTCGTCAGCGGACCAGCAATCAACATTCGCTCAGGGTCTCGCCGACGCACTTCTTCCGCCCACAAAACGAGCAAGTTGCGCAAAGTCGTCCAGTGATAGAGCGCCACATCCAAAGACGGTCGGCTGTAACGCAGGGGTGACAATTCGTCGTCGGCTTGCATTGCTGTTAACTGGGCGATGCGCCAATCTCGCACAGGCAATTGCCACGCTTGCTGTAGCCGTTCCAGCGTTCCATAGCGTTGGCGCAAAAAGAGGGCGAACCCTTCGTCATCGTAACTGATGGCTTCGTCTACCCGCTGTCCCAAAGCGTAACCGAGCAAGTTAGGGCGGTTGCGAAAGTAAGGGACGACGATGTCCAGCCAGCGGCGCAACCAGAGCAGGTAGTTGACATCGTGAGGGGCGCAGCGGATAGGCGGTCGCATCGCTGGCGGGCGCAAGTCTAAGGCGATGATGTAGGGCATGCCCAGTCGGTCGGCAGTGTCCAGCAATCGGTCGTAACCTGAAAGGTCGCCGTCGGGGCGGTAAGGCACGCTCACCCAAAGCACTGTCAAGCCGATTTGCTGATAGAGGGGCAAATCTTCAGGGTCGCGCAGCCCGTCGGCAGCGAGCCACCATTCAGGCACCCTCGGTTGGGCGATGAGGAACGAAGTTGTCATTAGCAGCAAGACGCCAACCCACCATCGCATCGGCATCACCGTCGTCGGCTAAAATTGTAGACGACTTCGGCGCATGAGCGCATCCCAAAGGACGGTGTTAGGGCTGGGTTGGGAACGCTGGCTGTCATTGCCATGGGACGGCGTTGTCGTCCACTACCACGAAATCGCCTTGAAAGGGGGCAACCGACGACCTTTCACGCAAATGTTATGCCGCAACTTGCGGCGCGCCTTAGCCCTTTACGGCGTGACGGTGCGGGATTTGTTTGACCGCGTGGAAGTGACGCCTTTGCAGCCACCCCCATCGGCAAAATGGGTCAGCGAAGTAACGCAGGCAGCGGCGCAAGTGTTCGGCGTCGCTTACGCCGCGCCGATGCGACGGTTGCCCCGCCAATTGGGGGAAGTGGCAGCGGCAGCGGCGCAAGTTTACCGAACCGTCGCCGAAGCGGGTGCAACTTTCGCCGTGCGGGCAAAGCGGGTGGACAAAACTTTCCCCCTCACTTCCCAAGAGTTGGAGCGAGAGATCGGGCATCAAGTCGTCACCATGACGGGCGCAACCGTTGACCTAAAGCAGCCCGCCGTTGAACTGCACTTCCGTGTCTACGCCGACCACATCGCTTTGATCGGACCGAAGGTGGTGGGAGTGGGTGGGTTGCCAGTCGGCGTGACGGGGCGCGTATTGACACTCCTTTCAGGCGGGATTGATTCCGCCGTCGCCGCTTGGTTGATCATGCGACGGGGCTGCTTCACCGACTTTTTGCACTTCCACGCCTTCCCGTCCGCTGACGAGGTGCGGGGGACGAAAATCGTTTCTTTGGTGGAACGGTTAGTGCAGCCACAAGGGTTGCGGGTGCGGTTGCTGCTCGTTCCCTACCATGCCTTCCAAGTCGCCGTGCTGATGGCGAAAGTGCCAGCGGCGTTGGAGTTGGCGCTCTTTCGCCGCTTCATGGTGCGGGTCGCCAATCGGTTAGCACAGCAACGCTGGTATCAGGCATTGGTGACGGGCGATAACTTGGCGCAAGTGGCGTCGCAAACGCTGGAAAACTTGCGGGCATTGGATGATGCGTCGGCGTTGCCCATCTTCCGACCGCTGCTGACTTACGACAAGCAGGAAATCATCGCCTTAGCCCAACGCATCGGCACTTACGAACTGTCGCTGCAACCTTACAAGGATTGTTGCTCGCTCATCGCCCGCCACCCTGAAACCCGTCCCAAGTTAGAGGCAGTGCGCAACGCCGAAAGCCACTTGCCGATGGACGCCCTCCTTGAGCGCACCCTTTCAGAGTTGGTCGTCTGGGAAATCGGGCAGGAAAGTCAAGCAACTGCCGGCGAAAAAGAGAAGGGTTTGTTGTAGCCTTGGGAGGTGCGTTGGGATGTTGCGGATAGGTTTGGTGGCGGTGGCTGTGTTGCTTTTGGGCGTTTGGATAGTCGCCTCTGCTTCCCGCCTTCAATGGCAACCTCTTTGTGAGCCGGGCAGCGGTGGTTGGCTCACTGGCATCGCCATTAGTCCTCACGATTCTCGCTGCGTGCTAATGGGCGGGGATTTGTTGGGCGTTGCATGGAGCGCCGATCGGGGAGAGCGATGGCACCGAGCCTTCGGCTTCCTGAGTTGGGAAATTGGGGAGTTCTCTTGGCATCCCACCGACCCTAAGACGGTCTGGGTCGGGACGATGAGCGGACCCCATGTCAGTCACGATAGCGGGCGCACTTGGCAACCGCAACGAAACGGGATGCCGCCCATCAGTGACGGGCACTACAGCGTCCCGATTGAGAAAGTGCTTTTTGATCCCAACAACCCCAATCGCCTGATCGCCATCGGCGGTTCGCAGCGCCGTTGGGCTTCTCCCGGCGAGCCGATGTGGGGAGCGGTATGGGAGAGCACCGATGGCGGTCAATCGTGGCATTTGCTTTCCGTTATTCGGGACGACAAAGGAAAAGGGCGTAACATCGTCGCCGCTGCTTTCGCCGCCAGTTCATCCACGACCCTTTATGCCGCTGTGGATGGATTGGGCGTGTTCGTCAGCACTGACGGCGGCAAAAGTTGGCAACCACGCAACGACGGTTTGCCTCACACTAATGTCAACGACCTCGTCACCCATCCGACCGACCCGAACACCCTTTGGGTGGCGTTGGGCAATTTCCCTCCCAAAGACACTGCCCATTGGCTTCCCGGTGGCATCTTTAAGAGCACTGACGGAGGCAAAACTTGGCGGCAAGTGACGAGGGGGATGGAGTTGGTGGCGACGAATGACCCGAATTTGACCTCCCGCTTTGAAGCGATTGCTGTCGCCCATTCCCGTCCCGAAATTCTCGTCACTTGTGACACCGCATGGAATCGGGGCACCGCTTACAAGAGCACGGACGGTGGCGAGAGTTGGACAAAAATCGCTGACGGTTTTTCCGTTGACCGCGCCTACCCAGCAGGGCTGAGCATGACCGTCATCGCTATTGACCCGACGAACCCCAATGTCATCTTCATGGCAGGCAGCGAATATGCCCTCCGTAGCGTTGACGGCGGAAAGACATGGACAGATGTGACGGCTTATCGGGTCGGCAACGGATGGCGGGGGCGAGGCTTTTCAGGTTTGTGCGCCACCAATGTGCGGTTCAATCCGTTCAACCGTCGTCATTGGGTCGTTTTGGCGCTGGATCACGGTTTCTGGCAAAGCACCGACGGCGGTCAATCGTGGACGACAGGCAAAGGGATGCCCGCATGGGAAGGGCGCCATGATGTCGCCTTTACAGGACGCAACGGCGAGGTGATGTTCGTCACGCGAGGGCAATTCGGCAGTTTCGGGGGCATCGTCAAATCCGTTGACGGCGGCGAAACTTGGACGGTCCTATCGGGAAAAAGACGAGGGTTGCCCGAGTTGGGCGAGCAAGCACAACCGATCAGCGTCCACGCTATCAACCCGCAAACGGTTTGGGCAACGATTGGGGGCAAGTTGTATCGCAGCGATGACGGTGGCGAGCATTGGCGCATCGTCCACGACGGACCTAGCTTGAGTTGGATCGCTCCAGTCAAGCCCACCTCACGCAGTTTCTATGTCGCTGGCGATTTGGGCGTTTACTTCACACCCGACGGCGAACGGTTCACGCTGATAGAAGGCAGTCCGAAACCTGCCACCTTTATCATCGTTGACCCGAACAACCCACAGCGGATTTATGTGACATCGTGGCGGTCAAATATGGGCGGATTGTGGCGATGGGAGCGGGGCAAGTGGGAGCGATTGCTGAATGACCCCTTCGTTTACTGCATCGCCGTCCACCCTCAAAACCCGCAACGACTGGTCATCGGCACCAACGACCACCCTTATCACGACCGTTGCTTTGCGACGGGGATTTGGGTTTCCGAAGACGGCGGGAAAACTTGGCAACCAGCCAACGACGGCTTAGGCTGCTTGCGGGTGCAATGCATCGCCTTCAACCCGCACGACCCGACCCAATTGATTTGCGGAACCTTGGGGAGCGGCTTTTTCATCGCCCGATGGCGCTGAAATTGCTCCTTTCACCGCAACCCTGCGCTCATCGGCAATGTCGTCATTCTGGCAGTTTCGTCTTGCTTCGTTGTCGGGGGGAAGTTTATCGGCGAAAGGGTTTTGTCGCTATCGGGAAAGTGAGGCGGGGTTTAGGAGGGGACGCCATCCCCTCACCGAGATAAAAGCCTGTCTGCGTCGGCATGTTGTAGCCGACATTTTGATGGGCAACGCTGAGGCGATAAACGGGGTCATGCATGAGGGTGTAAAAGCGATGGGTCGTCGGCGCGGTGCTGACAAAAAGGCGGATTTCTCGGTTGTCGGCGGTGCGCCACAAAACCTCCTCGCGCCAATCACCGAGGATGTCCGCCGCTAAGCAAGGGTTGGCTTTCGTCCCGTTGTTGGCGGCACAGCCGAATTGACGGGCATCCAGCAACCGAACAAGTTGCCCCTTTCGCCAGTCCCACTTGTCAATCCGCGTGCCGTCCAACAGTTCCCGCAGCAAATCACCGTCCCACCAAACCGCCATGTTGACGGGCAACTTAGCGTCGGCGACTTTTTCGCCTTTGCAACTCCACACTTGTCCCCACAACCCGCCTCCCGCTGCCCAGCACTCGTAACCGCGATGGCGCTGGTCAATGTCAGCGGCTAAGGCTCGCCCGACATCGCCTGTCGCAGGAAAACCCCAAAGCAATTTTCCTGTCGCCGCATCCCGCAGCGTCACACCATAAGGACGCGGTCGCTCGTGGCACTGAAAAACTTCCCAGCCTACATGGTCAGGGTCAATGTCGGAAAGATGCATTGCATCGCCGTGCCCCCAACCGGTCGTGTAAAGCCCTTTGCCGTCGTCGTCAATGACGCAAGCGCCGTAGACGATTTCGTCCTTGCCATCCCCATCCACATCGCCGACAAACAGGTTGTGATTACCCTGCCCTTCGTAAGCGCGGTAGCGCCCGCCATTAGCGGTCGTGTCAAAAGTCCAACGGTGAATCAGTTTGCCGTCCCGAAAGTCCCACGCTTCCAACACCGTCTTGGCATAGTAGCCCCGACACATGACGATGCTGGGATGAACGCCGTCAAGGTAAGCGACTGCCATCAGGAAGCGGTCGCAACGGTTGCCATAGTTGTCGCCCCAATCGGAGACTTTTCCGCGTGGGATGTAACGAGTGCGAGTGATTTCCCGCCCTGTCCGACCGTCAAAGACGGACAGAAACTCAGGTCCTTCCAAGATGCGCCCCGTTTGCGGGTTGACATAGTTGGTGCGCCCATCACCATCCACATCGCCGATAACTTCGCCCGTGCCATCTATGGTCAACTCCGAGGTGCGGACGACCACTTCGGCGCGCCCATCGCCATCAAAGTCGTAAACGAGGAAGGGCGTGTAATGAGCGCCTGAGCGGATATTCGGACCAAGGTCAATGCGCCAGAGGAAAGTCCCGTCCAATTTGTAGGCTTCCAGTTTCGTCGTCCCACGACAAACAGCGTTTTGGGCGGGGTCAAAACCGTCTCGCTCCCGCTTGACGACAAGTTCGTATTCGCCATCGCCGTCCAAATCGCCCACGCTCGCATCGTTAGGCGCGTAAGCCCATTCATCGTCACCGGGCACTTGCTTCATCGGGATGACGAGGTAGGGACGAACGGGCAGGTTGGCAGGGAGAGTGACAGTGGCGGTTTCGGGCAACTCTTTACCGTTGCGGACAGGGCGGATGAGGTAGGTGACAGGTCGGTGAAAATCTAAGCCCTTGTCCAACCAGCAAGTCGCTTGCGTGAGGGGCTGAGGGTTCAGGCGAAGGAGTGAAGCGTTGCCGATGCGACGGTAAAGGTTGAAAGCGAGGTCGTCAGGGTCAGTCGCCAACAACCGCCAAGCGAGAAAAGTTTGGTCGTCGGCGATGCGCAAAGCCACAAGACCTCGCCCTAACCGCTCCATCTGACGGGCAGGAGCAAGCGAGTGAACGAACCCTATAGTTGCCAACCCACCAATTATCCCCGCCAAGACAAGCGACCAATGGCGCACCTTCACCATCTCCTTTGCCCCGAAGGCTTAAAGGTGCGGCAACCCGCCGCCTTTATGGGATGTTGCGGCTTAGCCCCTCCGACGGAAGGCTTTTAGTGCGTCGGCTTTTTCTAACGCTCCCTTGCTTCGTTGAGGCGGCTGTTAGCCACGACATTCGGAGAAGCGATCTGGTTGCCAACTTTGAAAGGACGCTACAATTCTGCGAGGTGAATGGGATATGAGCAAGAAAGCCAATTTGCAACGGGCTGTTGTCCATCCCCTCAAAGCCACAGTTACCGTCATTGACTACGGTGTCGGGAATTTGCGGAGCGTGACGAAGGCGCTGGAGTTTTTGGGTTGTCAAGTCGTCCTGACGAGCAATCCGAACGAAGTCGCTTGCGCTGAAAAGTTAGTCTTGCCGGGCGTCGGGGCTTTCGGCGCTGGCATGGAAAACTTGAGGCGGTTGGGCTTGGTTGAAGCAATTTACGATGCTGTCAAACGGGGGACTCCTTTGCTCGGAATTTGCTTGGGGTTGCAACTGCTCTTTGACGAGAGCGAGGAGATGGGTCGGCATGAAGGCTTGAAACTCGTTCGGGGCAAAGTCGTTCGGTTTCCCGAACAAGACGACATCCGCATCCCACACATGGGTTGGAACGCTTTGCACATCCGAAAGCGTGAGCCGCTCTTTACGGGTGTGCCCGACGGTGCAATGGTCTACTTCGTCCACAGTTACTTTCCCGTCCCTGAAGACCCATCAGTCATCGCTGCCACAACGGAGCACGGTGTTGAGTTTGTCTCGGCTATCGCCGTTGACAACATCTTCGGCACTCAGTTCCATCCCGAAAAGAGCAGCAAGGTCGGCTTGCAAATTTTGCGCAACTTCGTCGCGCTGTGAGCCGAGGTGACTTTGATGGCTCGCATCCTCGCCGTTGACTACGGCGAAAAACGAATCGGCTTGGCAGTCAGCGATGAACTGGGAATCACTGCTTCGCCCTTGACGACTCTAACGCGTCGGAGCGACGAGGAAACCGTTCGGCAAATCGCACAGTTAGCGCCCAAGTTGCGGGTCACGCAAATCGTCGTCGGGTTGCCCCGACGAACCGATGCCCAAGAGAGCGAGATGGAGCGGAAGGTGAAAGCCTTCGCCGAAAAGTTGCGACAAGCGGTGTCTGTGCCTGTCGTGCTTTTTGACGAGCGGTTCACGACCCGCATCGCCGAGCAAGTTTTGCTGGAAGCCGATTTACCGCGTCGGAAGCGAAAACAAGTTCGCGACCGCTTGTCTGCCGTCATCCTGCTGCAGAGTTACTTGGACAGCCAAAGGGAAGCAGTATCATCGGGATGAACCCGTTGACAGGGAGAGCGGATGGCTGTGCGAGGCAAATGACACTGTCGTTGAAGAGGGCTGCTACGAACTTAACCCTGAAAGGTTTCAAAGGGTTTTGAATTTGACTTTCGCTTTTTTCGGTAAGGTGACATCAAGCCCTTTAGGTTGCCCTCCTTAACTAAAATCAGTTTTCCCAGAAGTTCTTGGTTGGAATGCTAAGTATCGAGTCACTGGATTGGTAGGCGGGATGGCGGCTCTTGGTTCAACCCTCAGTAACGAGGAGGCTTGCGCCGTCGCTCGCTCCCTATCGCCTACATCTACTGAACCTGGAGCAGCAACTTGCCCAAATACTTACTGTTCTGGCTATTATTGCCCTAACACTTATCGCTCTACTGTTACTGGGCTAAAGCTCCAGAACCCCTCTTGTGAAGTATGGGTAAGCGAAGGGTAAACAACAGGTAAACGAAAAGTAAACCAAAGGTCGGCAGAAGGCAAGAATAAGGACGGCATACATATACTGAACGCCTGAAAGATTGTCCTCTTTGGTAGGTTATGCACGGGGTTTGTAGCAGCCTGATTTGTCGGGCGGTTCAGCACCGTCTGAAGGCGGCTATCAAGCACGATGGGGAAGAGGTGAGGGAAATGGCGGGAGAGCGATACAAGGCGAAGTCTGTGGAAAAGGCACTTAGCCCAGTGGGTCGAAAGAATTTTTTTTGCGGCTCATTCAGCATAAATTGATGGGAAGGCGGGGAGCGATCAGGTCAACGATGAAGATGACGAAGCCGACAATGGTCAGCCACAATTCAGGTGCCATGTAGCGCCAAAGGGCAACCCACACCGACACTGCTATCACACTCCTACCTCGGAACTTGTCTCCCGACGGAAGGCTTTGTGATTATAGCGCACACAAGGCAACGATTTGCCGCCTTCGCTTGACGGGGACTTTTTTTTGCTACAATGGCGGCAGCCATCCCTTTCAGTGGGGAGGGGGCGATCATGAGGGAATTGCCACCGAAGGTCCAAAAAGCCGTTCAATCCGCCTTGCGGCGTGCGAGGCAATGGCGCCGCCCGCCCCACTGGGATGGCTATGAATGGCAAAAAGAACTTGACGCCATCGCCCAAGCCGCTGCCTTTGAAGCGTGCTGTTGCTTTGACGAACGGCAAGGCGTCCCCTTAGAAGCCTTCGTCTTCCAACAGGTGTTGATTGCCTTGCGGAACTTTCATCGGCACGAGTGGGCTTATTTTGCCGTTCACTATGGGCATCTTTCAAGGGTTTTTGATAAGGGGGAGGTGGAAGAGGGCGATGAAAGCGCGGAAGTTTGCGAGGGAGTAAGCATAGAGGGCTTAGAGGGGGAATGGCGGCGCTACTTGATTTGGTGGGCGATGAGGCAACTAAGCGAACAGGAGCGGCAGGTGTTGGAGCGATTGTATGGGGATGGCTACACGGAGGAAGAAATTGCCCAAGAGTTAGGTATCAGCCAGCCAGCGGTCAGCAAAGTGAAACGGAGGGCTCTCCAAAAACTGAAGAAACTGTTGAGCGGGCTACTGTGAGGGCATCAGGCAAAGATGCTGCGAGAAGGGGCAAAGGAAGGGGAAGGGCTTAGGGGTTATAAAAAGGGTGGGTTGGTGCATATTATTAAGTGGGAGCGAAAAGAAGGGGTAGTGGGTAGGATGGGGGCTACCTGCCAGCGAGGCAGGTATAGACACTGTGAATCGGTGACCAAATTGGAGGTGACAACATGATGTTGACTGAAGGGCGACGGCAATGGATTAAGAAGTTGTTGGGTGGTGTGTTCGGTATCATTGTTCGTGGAGACGGTCTATTCTGCATCTTCTAATTGGTTGGCGAAACAAGGCTTTTTAACTTTTGCAGCGGCGCAGGAGTAGGTGAAGGTTGGCATGACAAGGCTGCCGCTATTTGTCGGATGGTTGTCTCTATGGTTGCTGACAACAGGGTCAGGGATAGAAATCTATCAAGTTGCTCTCGCAGAGCGCCCCCATATCCCTGCCATCAAAGTTAATTCTCCCCCCAAGATTGATGGCGATTTAAACGATGAAGCATGGCAGACTGCTGCTAAGGTTACAGGCTTTTGGCGGACCGACCGAGACCAACTCGCTGAGGAGCAGACGGAAGTCCTGATTTGCTATGATGATACTGCCATTTATGTTGCTTTCATTTGCCACGACTCTCAACCGAACCTTATCCGCGCCCAACAAAGGAAGAGGGGAGGAGCGTTCCAAAGTGATGATTTCATTACCATTAACATTGACCCCCTTAATCAGCCCCTCGTTGGGGGTGGAAACTTCTACGCCTTCTCAGTCAACCCATTGGGGACACAAAATGAATGGGTTCCTGGTGGGGCTGCAGAAAAGATTGAATGGAGAGGAGATTGGCAAGCGAGGGCGAAAATCACCGAAAAGGGATGGCAAGTGGAAATGGCAATCCCATTCCGCATCTTCCGATTGCCGAGAAAGCCTTCAGCTTTTGCCCTTTGGTTCTCCCGATCTGTCCCACCACCCCGTCTTGAAGATAGCACCTTCCCCTATCGGCGAGGGCAAGCAGTCTCCAACACTGCCGAGTGGGGTCCTTTGGATTTACCCAAGTTTAAATCCCCGATGCTGTTCATGCCGTCCACGAGTTTACTGATGGGTGAGGCAAAAAGGGGTATCCGCACTGGCTTGGACGCAAAACAGCATTTACCCAATGGATTGCAATGGCAAATGACGCTCAATCCCGACTTCTATAACATTGAAGATGTCGTTGAGACAATTGACTTCACCTACACATCTCGCTTTCTGCCAGACCGACGCCCCTTCTTCAGTGAGGGATGGGGTTATTTCCCTCCACCTTTTATGTTTTACAGCCGCTTGGTAGAGGATGTTTTGGCTGGGACGAAGTTTTTCGGGCGAGTCGGTCGGACAAGCGTTGGTATTCTGGGCGTTTATGAAACTCACTCCCATCTGACCTTAGCATCGCGCCTGAGTTATAACTTGGACAAGAAATGGTCGGTGGAAGGTAATTACGCCCACCGGACAGGGACGGGGAGGTTTCCCGCTTATCGGTTGGCCCTTAACGGTAACATCCCGTCAAAGAACGATTGGCTTTGGAATTTAGGGGGCGATTGGGTTTATGGGGGTGCAGACGCTTGGAGTTTATACTTCGGTCGGTTTTCCAACACCCCTGGACGGCTGCATTTCTTCTTGAACTACGGAGAAATCGGAGATTACCGTCCTTCTATCGGATTTAAGCCTGAGGTCAACTTCAAAGAATTCATCGGAAACCTCGCTTACTTTGACCGATATGAAAAAGGAACGGTGCTTTACTGGGGAAGTTTTGCTTTTTATCACCGGCGGCGTTTTCGGGGAGGGCTGAAGAAAGGGCAACTTTTAGACCAAAACGAAAATCTTGGGGCATTCGTCACCGGGAGGAAGGGATGGAGCATTTCTTCTGCATACAACAAATACCGTCGCCCTCCCTTTTTAGACCGAACATTCCATTTGGGATGTCTTTGACCCCTTTCGTTCAGGAAACCTTAGTTATCAGTGGGGCAGGCGGGCAGGGCAAAGTTACCGCTTTTTATCCCTTGCTCAATCCTTTCGTCTACCTGACCGGTGGTCGCTTAACTTACGATATGAGCAATTAAGACATAGGCGTCAAACATACCAACTTGTCCTCTCTGGGGTTTATGATTTAACACCGGAGCAATCCATAGTTTTCCGTTGGGTCAAAGGCTCAGTGCCTAAACCTGGTGACCCTCAAACGCTTTTGCCTGTTGACAACATCTATTTTGGCTTCCGACAATTCTCCCGAAAGGGGACTGACCTTTATCTCCTGCTGGGCGAACCTAATGCATACCGCACAGAGTTGAAACTTTTTGTCAAAGTTATCCAAGTGTTCTGAGCCTGAGGCTTTTAGAGGCTTTCAAAAATGCTGCCTGAATAGACTCACCACCCCGAATTCGCGAATGTTGGGTTAGCACCTTTGCACGGTCAAAGCCCTTTTGGGAACCCAGATTTCAAACACCACGCCACTGTTTGACCCCAATACTAATCCATGTTTTGAAGCCGCATCAAAATAAAGGGGTGAACAGCAAAAGGGAAAGGCGGTGCCAGTTATGCGCAAATGGGTTTGGCTGGGAGTGATGGCGATGAGTTCGGTGGTTGCAGCCTTTGACCCGCCAGTGGCGAAAGTCGGTGATTTTACCCTTCGCATTGATGCACCCCTATTGGTCACCCAACTTGAGACGCCCATCCCCATCCGCATTCATCTCTCCAATGCGGGTTCGCAAACCCTTCGGGGAAAAGTCCGCCTACAAGTCATTAACCGATGGCGCATCGTAAGTCCCAACCCGCAAAGTTTTGAGTTGACGCCGAAAAGTGAGCGGGTTCTGGAGTTTGCTGCCGTCGCCGGTGAAGGAACTCACAACGCCCACTATCCCATCCATGCGTTTGCGGAGTGGGGCAAGGGGCAAGGGACAGGGGGCATGGAAAGGGCTCATGCGGTTTTGGTTGTGGAAGTGAGAGCGCCCCGAAAACCGAAAACCCCGAAGGAGAAAGTCGTGCGATTGGCTGAGCGAGGTAGCGTCCCCCTGTGGCAACAGGGCAACCACCAAGTCTCCTTCCAAATTTTCAGCCAGCCAATGCAAACGATGCCGGTGGGTTGGTGGGGCACGGATGAGACAACGGGCGCTCACGCAACTTTGCAGCGAGTTGACAGGGGTGGGGTGAAGGAAGCCATTGCCATCCATCCACCCTGGCGCAAAGGTGCGGGGACGATCTTCGTTGACTGGCAAGTCGTTTTGCCGAACACAAAGCCAATCTTGCTTGACTTTGCTTTTGCCATCCGCGACCACGACCCACAGTGCGAACCGCCCAGCGACGGTGTGACGATGCGAGTTTGGGTGAAGCGGCAAACAGATGAGCGACGGGGTGAAGCGAGACATCGGAAGTCATCGGCGATAGTCGCCAATCCAAGCCAAGTCGGGCAAATCGGAAAAGCGGTGCTATCGCAGGAAACGGAGCAATTTCCTGTCCGCCGTCCAGTAAGTCGCTCCAACTTTTTGCGCCAAGACCAAATAAAGAGCGTCATAGTAACTGACCCGCCAACGCAACGCAGCCTGAAAAACTTCTTCGGCATGCCAGTCAGTGTTGCGGGAGTGGACGCGAAATTTTTCCCAGAAATGCAGGAAAATGGCAAAAACGGTCGCCGAGACAGGGCGTCCCTTGCTAATGGCTTCCACCAAGCCACCCAAAACTTCGTCTTCAAACCGGTCGGGCACATGGGCGATAACTTTGCCGCTGTCAATGTCCAACACCATCCGCATTGCGCCATCGGAGACTTCCTTTGGCTCATCCAAAAGCATCGCTGCCAGAAAGACCGAAGCGTTCAAGACGACCTTGACTTCCTGCTGTCCCATCCCCTCGCTAACTCCCTTTGTCTCAGCATGCTCCGCAAAAACCCACGACCCTTAAAAGCGACGCGGGTTTGCCACCATTGCTTGAACTCATCTTCGCTGATAGCGCCTGCCCGCAGCGCATCAAACATTCGGGCGACCTCGTTTTTGGCATCGTCCAATTCCGTCAGCAATTTCTGGTCATCGGCTTTTGGTTTCCCCCTGGACTTCGCCACTACGCCTCACCTCCGACAACGATTATGGCGTAAAAGATTGACGGCGATAATCGCCGATCCAGCAGACGGTTGGGTCAGTCAATTGTCGGCGCCGTTTCAAGAAGTCGTAGAGGCGTCGGTCTGCCGTCCAGAAAAGAGCGTCCAATTTGTGAGCCAAAACGAGGTAAATGGCGTCATAGTAACTGCATCCCTTCACCGTTGCCATCGCCCAGACATTTTCTGGCGTCCAGTCACGGTAGTGCCAGTGCATGAAAGCATCAGCGAAGGCGAGGAGTTCGGAGAAAATGATCCAACCGTCCGTAGGCGTCAACAGGCGTCCCACGAACAAAAGTTGTCGCCGCTGCGTGACAGCCTGCCACAAAGCGCCACCCAATTCATCTTCCCACCGGTCAGGAATGTAGGCTTCCAGCAAGCCGTTGCGGATGTCTTCAAACAACTGCAAGGCGCATCGTTGCAACTCTGGTGGCTCGCCACTGATAGGTGTCGTCAAGAAGCCGACCGAGGCATCTACGACTGTTCGTTCCCCTCGCTCCATGCCCTTCCCTCACCCCGATGGCGTGAGAGTGCCTCTATCGCTGCTTCCACAAATTCAGCGGGCACACCGCCTTTCAGTTTGCGTTTTAACCGATTCCACCACCACTCCCACGCCGCGTCAGGTCCTTTTGTTTCCTTCAACTCCCTCAGTTTTCGGGCGACATATTCTCGCTCCTTGCGCAACTTGGCGACCTTTGCCTCAAAGGCGGAACGCCCTGAAGAACTTTTCGCTTTCGCCATGCATTCTCACCTCGCTCCGCAATTATGCCATCCCGTCGCTTTTGACGGTGGTGGCGCGCCGACGCAAAGTGACGACGACGGTTGGCAACTTCTTTACGAGCGTCATTCGGACAGCAAAGTTTGGGTGCCCGCCCGCGTGGACTTGAGCGCCTTTGCAGGTCAACGCATCGTCTTGCGGTTGGAAGTGCACCCTGGTCCGAAAAACGACACGACTTGCGATTTAGCCTTCATCGGCGAACCCTACTTGGTTGCGGGGCGAACGCCACCAGATAAAGTCGCCGACTTAGAACCCGATGAACGGCTGAGGTTAGTTGCGTTGACGCGGCGAAGGATGGTTGAAGCGGCAGAAGGTTGGAACTTGTTACCGAGGAGTGCCCAAATTGTCAAGGATTGGGCTGCCTTGAAACTTCTGGCTCCCATCGCAAGTTCGTCGGACGAATTCAAGAGGGTCAACGAAATTGCACGGAGGTTGCTCGCCCAAGTCAAGTCGCCGAAAGGAAAGCAGCAAGTGCTTTTTGCCCCGCCCAAAGGAAGTCAACCCGCAGTTTGGGTAATCGCTCACGACGACGAACTAATGGCTTTCGCTTTTCTGCCTCCCAAAGAGAGCGGATGGTGGGATGCAAAGGGCGCAATCGTTTTCGCCGACCGTGAACTGCTCTTTGACGGCTTTAACCTGAGAGTGCTTGGTGACAACTTGGGCGATTGGCGAAGCCCTTCGGTGTTGGTAAGCCGCAACGAAAAGGTTGAAGGCAACCGCCTGATAGTAACCCATCAGATAGAGGGGAACGGTGTCCCTTACACCCTGACGATGCTGGCTTGGTCTGAAGGTGGGACATTGAAAGTTCGTTGGCAACTGAGCACAACCGCACCCCAAGACAAGCATCAACCCTTGCGCATCACGGATTGCGCCGTTCGTTCGTGGAGTGAAATTGCGGAGCGAGTTTACATCGGTCACGGCAATGTCATTGTTCGCCCACAGGCTTTCAGGCTGGGCGCTGACGGTCACCGACTTTCAACGCGCCACGCTGGCATGGATTTCGCAAACGGCATCAGCGTTGTCGTCGGTGTGGACAATCCACCCGATTTCTTTGAATGCCAACCTTCCTCCCGCCACTACAGCATTCATGCCCACATGGACACGGCTTTCGCCTTTGCTGCGAGCGCGCAAAGTGTTTGGGTTGCGGCGAAACGCTATCGGGAAGTTGACCCATACAAACCTGCACCGACTTTGGAGAAACTTGCTGGTCGGTTCGTCTTTGACTTGTGGGGAGGCTGGCGTTACGCTTGGGTTGCCGAGCAACTTGAGAAGGCTTTCCGTTACGGTTGCACCGATGCTTTGGTCATCTACCACAACTGGCAGCGCTGGGGTTACGACTATCGCCTGCCCGACATCTTCCCGCCCAACCCACAATTCGGCACGCTGGAAGATTTTGTCAAGATGGTGGAAGTTTGCAACCGCTACGGTGTCTTGTTTGCGCCTCACGACAACTACATTGACTTCTATCCTGACGCTGAGGGCTACTCGTACCGGCACATCTGCTTTACGCCCGATGGCAACCCAATCAGGGCTTGGTTTAACGAGTGGCGGCAGGCTCAGTCTTACCGTTGGCGTCCCGACGCTTTCTTCCCGTTCATGGAGCGAAACTTGAAACTCATCGCAAAACACATTCGCCCAACTGCCTACTTCGTGGATGTTTTTAGCAGCATCGGCATGTTTGACTTCTGGACGGAAGACGGCGAATTCCGCAGCATTTTGGAGACGCAAAAACGCTGGGGCGAAGCCTTCAACTTCATCCGCAACATTTTGGGTGGCGCACCACAAACGAGCGAAAGTGGTTGCGATTGGCTCATCAACTGGCTTGACGGCGCTACGACTAACCACTTGCGGGTTGACCCGAAAGCGCTGCCGGGTCAATGGGCAGTTTGGCGAATTCAATGCGAAGACGCCGAGCGAATTCCTTGGTTTGATTTCGCCCACCATCACAAATTCGCACTGCACGGCGCAGGCTATTCCGACCGCTATCAGGGTGGCTTGCCCTACGAGGTGGCGGGCGTTTACAGTGACGACTACATTTGCACGGAAGTTTTGACGGGACATCCTGCGATGGTCGGCGAACCTTTCGGTCCGCAGGTTGTGCGCAAGTATTGGCTGCTTTCGGAACTTGGGCGAGCGCTGGCTTTGGCAAAGATGGATTCAGTTGAATTCGCTGACGGAGATATTCATCGCCAAATCATTCGCTGGAAACTCGCTTCTGTTCCCTCAACTCGCGTCCCTCGTCCCCCGTCCCGCGTCCCGTCCAATGCAATCGTTTGGGTGAACCGAAGCGGAAGTGATTGGGAAGTCAACAATCGCATCTTGCCGCCGTTCGGTTTTTACGCTGTCATTTCAACCTCTTCCAGTCCCCAACTCCAAGCGGCGATTGAAAAGTTGCCGACGACGGAGGGCGATAAAGTGATTGCTGAATGGGCGCTTTCTGATAGGTTCGCTTACTGCAATGCCCGAACGCAAGTTTTGTTTGGCTGGACGCCAATTCAACTTGTCGGCGTTGAAGTTCGTTGGCTCGGCAATCGCAAGTTTGAGTTGACTTTGCGATGGAAAGCGGACAAACCTACGAACGAACCGCACCATGTCTTCGTGCATTTCACGAACCCGAAATCGCAACGGGGCGAGCAAATTGCCTTTCAGGGCGACCACACTCCCGATTTGCCGACGACCCAATGGCAAGGCGAAGTTGTTACTCGGACAGTTGTGACCGTCCCTGAACAATGGGGTGCTGACCGATACGGCGTTCGGGTTGGTTTGTGGAATCCGAAAACTGGCTATAGGCTAAGGCTGATGGGCGAGGTTGACGATACTTTGCGGATTGTCGTCGGTGATTTGGTTCTTGAGGGCGAAGGCGGCAACATCACTGGCGCAAGGTTGGAACTCAACCCGAACTTGACAAAGATGCTTGAGTGGCTCAAGCGCTGGAACACTCAAGGCAAAGCCGTTGATTTCGGATTTGCCGTCACCGACGGGGCATTTCGCTTTGACCGCAAAAACTTGACCCTCACCCCGTTGCCAGAACATGCGCCTTTCACCGTCACTTTACGGTTGCAGAAATTGCTTGGCATAGCGCCGCGCATCACCGTCATTGAAGCGATAGATGAAAGTGGCAAAGTCATCGGCGATGTGCCCTTTGTCCAGCGCAACGGCGAAGTGACTTTCCAGACCCAAGCAAGCGTGTTTGGCTATCGGTTGAGATTTGGTCGCGCCCACAACTAACCGCCACCAGGACCGCCTGGGAAAGGTAACTTAATCGTGAAAACACCCGCATCTACAGGGCTGTGAGAACCTGGACGGATAGCACCAACCTGACAGTTGTTGGGCACAACCACTTTCCTTGAAGGGGGATCAACGGAGAGAGCGCCTGGGTATGTTACGGTGACGATCCATTCCCCTGCTTCAGGAGTCCCTCCGTATCCTGGGATGACGAATGAGCCATCGGAATTGACGACGCCGGTGAGGGTTTGGTCTCCTTTTGTCGCTTTGACTGTCGCTTGCTGAGGGTCACCGGGACGCCCCTCAAACTGAATCCGACCGACAATGGGGCGGTGTTCCCAGAGCCAAGCCCTGGTTTCATATGTTCCTTGGGCATAGAGCTTTATCTTCCGCTGGATGACGCACCAGGCTATGGATTGGTAAGGGCTACTAATGTTGATCGTGTAATTCGTTCCTTTCTTCGGATCAACCTGCAATTTGCCAGTCCAGATACCCTGCTCATTCGTCACATCAGATATGCCAGCCTCAGGGATGCTGATTCCTGCTCCCCGTAAGGGTTGACCCGTTGCCCCGTCAAAGACATGCACGACAACTGTCCCAAACTGAGGTGGTGGGACGGGGACATGATACGGTTCAACTGCGAGCCAAATCCCCCAGATGGTCTGGCAAGTCGGAAAGTGCCGAGGACCGGCTTCAAGTCTCACCCGATGTTTCGTTTGACACCCGTAAGGAGAAGTATCCTGTCCTTGAACGCTGAGCCGTTGTGTAGGTTGAGTGCTCTCTGCTCGTGCTAACTCCTGACCACCAAAGCCGAGTAAAGTGATGCTCATAGGTTGGGGTTCCGTGCTTTCCATCGTGACGCTCAAAGTGTATTGCTCGTCAACGATAGTGTGCCAATTGCCGGGCGGATTGTTCGTTTCGTCCAGTGCGTCAAGGGTCAAGTAAGCGATTTGCCCCGTATCAGCGTCGCGGAAGTTCCCCGTAATGGTAGCCGTCACAGTTACGCCTTCAGGAACTTGTGCCCGAACTTCGTTGCTAGACATCGCCAGCAAAAGTGTCAATGATGCCGCGAGCCAAACAGCCCGCTTCATATTCGTTACCCTCCTTGCCCACAAGGGATTTTCGCCGCTCAAAGAGCGGCTTTGACCGACCAGCCACAGGCACTCCTTCGTCTTAACGAAGTGTGCCTGAGGCAAATACAACTCAAAACCTTCTCCTTTCACCTCCAAATCGTGCTCATGCCAACGAAACCACAAAACTTCGTCTTTTTCCATTGGCAAATAAACCCGAACGACCAATGATTGCATCGTCTCTTGACTGACCCAACAAAGCCGACGAACTTTCACTTGACAATCCCATACGGAGACATCCAAATTCTCTTGCCACCAACCATCCAAAGGGACTTTAGGTGGAGGGAAGCGAGTCAGAAAATCCTTCGGAAACTCCACTTTCACCCATAAACCGACTTTCTCGCCACGCGAGCGTTTGAGGAATTCCTCAAAGCCTCGCCCTTGCACTTCTTCTTCCGCTTGCTTTAACACCGCCGACCTTTCTTCCACCTGTTTCCAGGCATTTTGTGCTATCTTTGATTCCTCATCTGGCGAAAGGGGTCGCCAAGCGACAGCCTTTGAAGGGATAACTTTTGAAAGGAGTTCGTCCAGAGTTAGCCGAAATCCAGCAGTTCGCAGGTGTTGCTTCCAATCAACCCCGAATTGCTCTAACAGGGTCAGTTGAGCGGCGCCCGTGAAGTAGTGAGAGTTAAGGTAACTTCGCCAGCGCGCTGACAAATGGACTTTTTGTTTGGGCAGAAAAGGATCTACGCTCAGCAGCGGGTAGTATTCATGCCACCGCTCCATCAACAACTTGAATGCTTGGTCTTCAAGGAAACTGGCAACGCCTTCTGCCAGTTCAAATGTTTGCCCTGCCTTCAGTGCGGTCTGGTATTCAGGCTTATCAGGTGGGAATCGCCGCAGTGCTAAAAAGCGCTGCAAGGCTTCATTTCTTCGGTCAATGTCTTGGGTAGTAAGGGCTTGGTTCAACAGCTCAGTTTCTACGCTTTTGAGAACGCTGAAAAGGCGAGTAAATTCATTCGTCGCCAGCTCACTGTGGGGCAAACTAACGGCTAACCGTTGGAAAGGCTGTTGGGCATACCAAGCGTGAAAGCATTCGTGCAGAATGGTCGCTAATCGCATCAATGCTTCTTGAGCGTTGCGTTGGCTATCGTAATCGGGCAGGGCGAACCAATAGGGGCGAAAAGGTAAAACGACAGTGCTAACTCTCTCAATTTCCGGCGCTTCTGCCGCTTCAGGGTGAGGGCTGAATGCCAACCATCGGTCAATCACCCAAATGTCCGCCTTGAGCGGGCTTAGACCACGATAACGCCGAGCGCCCTTGGGTGGCTTGGGATGGTTGATGAAGACCCATTGTCCACCTTCGCCCTGAAGGGCAAAGGGAATCCGAGCGGCATTCCAGCCCGGGAAGAGACGGTCGCCATAACGGGTGAGAAAGTTTTTAACCGCTTTGATGCGCACTAAATCCAGCCAGTCAATTTTTAAGGTCAAGACAGGTTTGAACTGCACCCCTACAGGGCGCAAGGGTAATTCGGCAGTGGCGCCATCTTCAAAAACCATGCGAACCTTCCAAAGGTCGCCGTAACGGGTATGGATTTGCAGGGGCAATTTCAAATCAGGCACAGCACCTTGCAAAACGCTTTTGGGGAATTCTCGCTTCCAAATCGGTTGGCTATCCGCAAAGACAGTGAGACTTTTGATTGGCTGAGCGCTTTTGAACCATCCCTCAAAATAATAGCCTGCCCAGAGCAGATGCAGCTGCTCCTTTGGCGGTTCACTGACGGGAGAACTGGTCAAGGGGATCTTACGCCGGACAAGTTCCCCTTGAGGTGTCAGGAAATAGCCCTTCAAAGTCCCGTGAACCGTGACCGAAGGCTGTGCCTTCGCCCATGGCGTCAGAAGGCTCACGATGCCAACCATCAAAAGCCATCGCCTCATCGTCTCCATCACCTGCCCGCTTTTACTGATAACACGCCTGAAAAAAATCAACCCTTGACAGTTTGCTTTGAAACCTGAGTCGGCACGGCTGAAATTTCTTTGTGGTTGGAGATGTCGCGGGTGATAGCCGCTCCAACAGAAGGTTGGATGAAGGTCGGAGGGAGCGTAGGATTTTTGGTGGAGGCGCAAAGGGCGTCGGGTTGCTCCTCCTTGCTCAAGTGGCTATTAGCCACGACGGAATGGCTATCAGCCACGACCAAAGCGGCTATTAGCCACGACGCACAAAACCTATCCCAGACTTTCCGAACACCCTCTGGAAGGCTTGTCACTTTGCCGCTAAGTCGCTACAATAAGGCGCAGCCGATAGGTGACGCTACAAGGAAGGAGGGGGAAGTCGGTTATGCGCGCATCGGAAGGGATAGGCGGTGGCTACAATCGGCAGCGGTTGTTCGTCGCCAGTTGCATCGCTTTGGTCACGACGGCGATGGCGTTCTCCATTCGGGCAGACCTTCTCAAGGAATTTGGCGTGCAGTTCAACATCACCCACGAGCAGCAGGGGTTCATCAACCTCATGGGCATTTGGGGCTTCCCTATTGCCATCCTCATCATGGGACCTTTGTGCAACATCGTCGGGATGGGACGGCTTTTGACCTTGGCAGGCATCGGGCATATCGTCGGGACATTGCTGACAATTCTCTCGCCTCGGTTGGGTGGCTACCCGATGTTGTTGTTGTCCACGCTGATTATCGGCTTGTCCAACGGGACGGTGGAAGCCGTCATCAATCCGTTGGTCGCTACGATGTATCCCGAAGAGAAGACCCACAAACTCAATGTCCTTCACGCTTGGTGGCCAGGCGGGCTCATCATCGGCGGGTTGGCGACTTATGTGCTGGGGCAATGGTTTCACCTCGGTTGGCAATTTCGGATGGCAACGATTATGGTGGCGGCGGTTATTTACCTTGTGTTGATCAGTGGGCAACGCTTCCCGAAGACGGAACGGGCGGAGGCAGGGGTGCCGATGGGAGAGATGTTCCGCGAAATTTTGCGCCCTGGCTATTTGCTGCTCATGGCGACGATGTGTTTGACGGCAATCACGGAGTTAGGACCTGACCAATGGGTCGGTTCGGTGCTGACGGACATCGTGGGCATTCGGGGCATCCTTTTCCTCGTTTACACGGCAGGGCTGATGTTCGTTTTGCGGCAATTCTTCGCTGATGTGGCGGTGCGCACTTTCACGCCGCCGGGCTTGTTGGCGGTGTGTTCGGTTTTTGCGGCGGTCGGTTTGTTCTGGCTCAGTGTCGCTTTCGGGTCTCCCACGACGGCACTCATCGCTGCGACGCTGTTTGGCATCGGCAAGACTTACTACTGGCCGACGATGTTGGGCATCACTTCAGAGCGCTTTCCCAGAGGCGGCGAGTTTTTGCTGGCGGTGACGGGGGCGACAGGGATGATTGCGGCGGGCGTCGCTGGTCCTGTCATGGGCGCTATCTATGACCACTACACCATCGCTCACTTGCCTCCTGACATCGCCGCAAAAGTCGTCATCAATGGGCGCTACAGTCCCGAAGCGGCGGAACAACTGATGAAGCAAAGTGCTCAGGCAAAAGCGGCGATTGAAGAAGCCCTTCGGCACGGTGCTTCCATGACCTTCCGCTATGTCGCTGTCTTGCCTCTCATCCTTATCGTCGTGTTCACGGCGATGTATCTTTACTTCCGTGCCCGAGGTGGCTACCGACCCGTTCAATTGGGTGAAGAGAAGGAATGAGCCTTCCGCAGAAGGGAAGGAAGAGAGGCGGTTAAAATTGGTGGCAGGTGAACCGACGATGACCCGCCGATGGATGGGGCTTGTTGGGCTTTGGTTGGCGACTTGGGCAGTCGCTCAACCGCCTGCGTCAGCACCTTTCTCCCTTCGGTGCGTTTTTCTGGCGGAAGATATGACGCCTCTTGCTCAACAGCCTGCCAGTGCGGAAATCATTTTGGCGCCTCCCTTGCAAGGGGCGCGAATGGGCATGCAAGGTGTCACCAACGCAGCGGGCGAATTTTTTGTCCTCCTCCCTGAGGCGACTCGTCCCTACTGGGTTTTGGTGGGCGTGCCGGGGGCTGTCTTTTTCGTGGACGCTTCTCAACCGCAACGCTTGCCCTCGTCCTTAAAGTGTTGGCTGGGCGAAAAGCCATCGGCGATTTGCACGGCGACTGGCGATGCCCACAAAGTTGCCCTCTTTTTGCGCCTTCAAGGGACGACTTGGTGGCTACGGTTGCCACCCTTCAAAGACAACCAACTGCTCCTCTTTCGGTTGCCGCGCGGTCAACATCAACTGGTGGTGGCTTCCGCTGCTTTGCCAACTTATTGGGACGCTCTACAACCGCTGCAAACTGCCACCTTGGAAGTGACAGGGGAAACGCCTTTGCGCCTCTCTTTTACCATCCCACCGACAGGTCGGGTCACCGGGCTCGTGACGACTGGTCAAGGTCAACCGATTGTCAATGCTTCCGTCCTTTTGGAGCGCGATGGCGTGAGCGTCGCTACGGCTTTTACCGATGCTCAAGGGCGTTTTGAGTTGGAAGGTATCCCTGAAGGCACTTACCGCCTGATGGCTTCTGCCCCTGACTACGAGAGCGTCCTTCTCCCTCTTCAGGTGCGTCCCGAAAAAGAAGCGCATTTGCGAGTTTCTCTGTCGCCGCAACCTTTGGGACTTTTGCGAGGGCGGGTCATCAGCAAAGACGGTTCGCTTCCGCAAAACGGGCGCTTGTTGATTGAACGCCTCCTTTCGCCCACCTTGCGTCAACCTTCGGGTGTCTGGGTAGTTCAACCTGACGGGCGTTTTGAGGGCAAATTGCGGGAGGGCACTTATCGCTTAACGGTTCAAGTCGGCGGACGCCGTATCCTCAAAGAGGTCCGCGTCGTTGCCCATCAAGTGACCGATGTGGGAGATTTGCTCCTTCCGCCACCCGCCATCGTGGAAGGCATCGTCAAAGGACAGTTTCCTTTGGGCGACTTGCGGTTACGCATCGTTGCCCTCAGCGGTAATGATGACCCCTTGCAACCCCAGTGGGTGAACATCCTCGGCGAAGTGCCCATTCGTTCCGATGGGCATTTTCAGGTGGAAGTTCCTGCCGAACCTGTTGCCCTTCTCTTGCAACTCCCCAGCAGCCGACCCCTTGTCCAAAGGGTGCATGCTCGTGCTGGTCAGCGGGTTTGGGTGCAATTTATCTTGCCCCGCTTTGGAGGCATTGAAGGGCAAGTCGTCCGCGCCGACACGGGACGCCCTGTCGCTGGTGCTATCGTCACCTTGTTGGACGAAACAGGTTCTCCCATCGCTCAAACGATGACGAGCCCGTTGGGAACTTATCGCTTTGAGCCTATCGCCCCAGGGCGTTACTCCCTTCGGTGTCAAGGGCGAGGGTTGGCAATGAGTGTCCGCCACGAAGTTTGGGTCGGTGACGGGATGAAAGTTCCTGTGGATTTTGTGTTGACGACGGGAGGCAGCGTCGTCGGGAGCGTCCGAGCAAGCAAGACGCCCTTAAATCGCCTGTATGTCATGGTGGACGCTGACAACAATCTCGTCAGCACCGTCACCCCTGACGGTCGCTTTCGCATAGACTTCATTCCTCCCGGTCGGCACATCGTCATGCTTTTCCGTCTGGGCGAGCAAGTCGCCGCTAAAGAAGTCGTCGTCAAAAGTGGTGAGGAAACGGAAGTCGTTTTTGACCTGCCATGATGAGAGAACGGAGGTGGTAACGGTGAGTGGTCTGTTGCCCCGATGGGCGCAACGATTGCTGGAAAAGCATCCCGACGCTGAACGACCCACGCCAGAAAACCCCGTCCCTGCGTGGCTGGAGGAGGAATTGCGCCGCGTGCCCCTTTGGTATCACATCCGCGAGGCGACCGACGACCCCCGCTTCGCCCCACCCTACCACCTGATTGAGGACATCCATCGTCAACCCGCTTTGCTGCGGGAAACGATGGCACTGCGTGACCGCCTTGCGGACATCGCCGACCGCATCATCGCCGGTGGCTACGAGCATCTCGTCTTCATCGGTTGCGGCTCGGCTTACTACACTTCCCTCCTCGGCGCGTTCCTTTTCCCGCGCCTGACGGGCTTAACGGCGGAAGGCGTGGAGGCATGGGAGTTTCGCAACTATTGGCAACCAAGCCATCGCAAAACGATGGTCATCGCTCAATCGGCGACGGGCGGAAGTTTTGAGGTGCTGGAAGCGGTGCGGCGCGCTCGCAACGAATGGCAATTGCCCGTCCTTGCCATCACCAACACGAAAGAAAGCCCACTGGAAGCCCTCGCCGATGAAACAGTGGCGTTCCCGACAGGGCAAAAAACAGGTCCCGACATCTGCGTCATCCCGACTCGGTTGATGCTGCTTTACTTGCTGGCGGTTGCCGTCGGTGAGCGGACGAAATTCAACCTGTCGCTGGTGGCGCAAGTGAACGAGCAAATCGCTCCTACGCCCGAAATCTTGGAACGGTTTTTGCGGGAGCAGGAAAATGCCGTCCAAGAGTTGGCGCAAAAGCACTCCCAGCAAAGTTGCTTCTTCGTCGTCGGTGGCGGACCAAACTGGTTCACGGCGTTGGAAGCGGCGCTGAAAATTGAGGAAGAATCGCGGACACCCTGCCGCATCTATCAAACCGCCGATTACCCGCACATGGCGATTTCGCTCCTTACCTCTGACCGAACGACTTTCGTTTTCGCCCCGCCAGGACCAAGTTACGAACGGTTGCACGCTTGCCTTCGGACAGCGAAGGTAGCAGGTTCACCAACCATCGCCGTCGTCGTGGAAGGTGACGACCAAATCGCTCGCGATGCCGACGATGTGATTGTCGTGCCAAAAGTGAGCGAACTGATGCTACCCATTCCCGGCACGGTCGTCGGTCAACTTTTCGGCTACTATTTGGGTGTCGCCAAAGGTGTCAACCCCGACACTTTGGGCACAGACCGACTCAGCCACGCCAAAGCGTGGCTGACCGCGTTCCCGTTGGGAACGCACTAAACAAAAGGAGGTGTTGGCGATGGCGCAAACGGTGCGCATCGGGCTGATCGGCAGCGGCTTTGTGTCCAACTTTTACATGCAAGGCTTGAAGGATGTGGCGGGGCACGAAGTGAAGGTCGTGGCGTCGCCCAACGCTGCCCGCTGCGAAGCCTTCGCCAAGCAGTGGGATATTCCCGAATGGACGACGGACATTGACGGCACAATCAAGCGAAACGACCTTGACCTCATCATCCTCGGCGTCCCCAACTTTGTCCACGCTGAATTGGCAATCAAATGTGCGCAGGCGGGCAAAAATGTCGTCTGCACCAAACCCTTAGCCCGTAACAAACAGGAAGCCAAGCAAATGCTGGATGCCGTGAAAGCAGCAGGCGTTTTGCACGGTTACGCCGAGACGGAAGTTTTCAGCCCCGCCGTCATGAAAGCCCGCCAGTTCATTGAACAAGGCAGCATCGGCAAGGTGCTGATGGTTCGCTCGCGAGAAGCCCATGCTGGTCCTCATGCTGATTGGTTCTGGAAGAAAGCACTTGCTGGCGGTGGTGCGTTGCTGGACATGGGTTGCCACATGGTGGAAGCAGCCCGTTACTTCCTCGGCAAAGACAACCCCATCGTTGAGGTTTTGGCGTGGGGCGACCGATTGATGCACCACGACCGCACTGATGCCGAAGACAACGCCGTCTTGCTGATGCGCTTTGAAGGCGGGCAATTGGCGATCGCGGAAACGAGTTGGACGGCGCGGGGCGGATTGGACTTGCGCAACGAAGTTTATGGCACCGACGGCGCCATCTTCACCGATGTCACCCGCGAGACAGGCATTAGGGTGTTCACCTTAAAGGGCGCTGGCTACATCGTTGAAAAGGGCGAACTGGACATCGGCTGGCTCATCCCGCCCATTGAGGAAGCGTGGGTCTACGGCTACCGCGAGGAGATGAAGCACTTCGTTGAGTGCGTCGCCCAAAACAAAATGCCCCGCGAAACTTTTGAAGACGGCTACATCGTCAACTGCGTCTTGGATGCCGCTTACAGGTCAATGGAGACGAAACGATGGGAGCGGGTGGACTATGATTGAACCGTTACCATCCTGCGGCAAGAAAGGAGTGGTCGCAGTTGCGGCGGCAAGAATTGGTCGGGTTTGTGGGCGTGGACATCGGCGGTCAAACGACCCGCGTCGGCACCTTTGATGAGCGGGGGCGGTTGCGGGTCATCAGTTTCCCGACAGAAGACGACTTTGCGACAGAGTGCGAACGCATCGCCGAAGCGGCACGGCAACTTTTACCCAAGGGCATCAAACGGTTGGCGGTCGGTTCGCCAGGACCGTTGGACTGGCGGACGAGGCGGCTCACGGGCAAGACACCCAATTTGCCTTGGGCGAATGTCCGCTTTGACCGACTGGAAAAACTGGTCGGCTGCGAGGTGCTCTTGGACAACGACGCCAATGTGGCAGGGTTGGGCGAGGCGCTTTTGGGGGCGGGACGGGGCAAGCGGTTCATCGCCGGCTTCACCTTAGGCACGGGCATCGGGCATTTTCAAGTCAAGGAGGGGCGCATCTATCACGGGCGTTTAGATGTGGAGGCAGGGCATCAAATCCTTGACCCTAACGGTCCTGAATGCGGCTGCGGGCAGCGAGGTTGCTTGGAAGCCTTCGTCTCGGCGACGGGCATTGAGAAACGCTACGGCGTCCCCCCGCACGAACTCAACGACCCGAAAGCGTGGGAGGAAATCGCTTTTCGGTTGGCGCAAGGGTTGGTCAACGCCGCCGTCTTTGTCTGCCCCGATGCGCTGATTTTGACGGGCGGGATGTTGGCACGGGGTGAAATGTTGCTGATGCCACTACGACGCTTTTACGGCGAGATGCTCAAAGTCTATCCGCCCCGTTATCGTCCGCCTCTCCTGACCGCCAAGTTGGGCGACAAGGCAGGCGTCATCGGCGCCATCGTGTTGGCGAAAGTCGGTGTTTCCCTCCCGTAACTTCCCGTCCCCTCCCTTCCCATCCCTCAATTCCCATCCCCTCAAGGCGGGTCGGAGACCGTATATGTTGTTTGATTTGCTCGCTCGGAAACTGCCGTTTCCATCCCCTCAAGGCGGGTCGGAGACTGGTGGCATTTAAGAGGGGGCAGGTCAGGCTCGTGCGTTTCCATCCCCTCAAGGCGGGTCGGAGACCAATCGCCATCTTAAACACCTCCTTTGGGGAATGAGGTTTCCATCCCCTCAAGGCGGGTCGGAGACCATCAGCTCAACTGACCATCACGACCACTCCTGCCCGTTTCCATCCCCTCAAGGCGGGTCGGAGACTGCTGCGTGAGTGGCTCGCTTTCTTTGCCTTCTTCCTGGTTTCCATCCCCTCAAGGCGGGTCGGAGACTCGGTTTAATCTCCGCAACATAGAGCACCCCCTTTGTTTCCATCCCCTCAAGGCGGGTCGGAGACACATGTTGAGAACCTCGCCGCAGCCTACACGCAATTGTTTCCATCCCCTCAAGGCGGGTCGGAGACTCGCCAGGTCTGTCGTGATCTTGATCTTCCAAACCACGTTTCCATCCCCTCAAGGCGGGTCGGAGACTCCCCATATGAACCTCGTTACGGCAAGGAGTTCCTCTTTCCATCCCCTCAAGGCGGGTCGGAGACAGTTGGCGGAAGTTGAGGACATCATCGCTGAATGTGACTTTCCATCCCCTCAAGGCGGGTCGGAGACTTTGTCGTTCTTCTTCCTTCAGCGCCTGCAACTGCCTTTCCATCCCCTCAAGGCGGGTCGGAGACCCGCTCCGCTTCGCCTTGTCGTTCAGCAACAGTGCGCTTTCCATCCCCTCAAGGCGGGTCGGAGACTTGTCTGGCTCTTTTTCCCCCTGCAGGAGCCTTCTTCTTTCCATCCCCTCAAGGCGGGTCGGAGACCCCGTCGGCAAAAGGTCGGGAGGGAGATGATTACCGCTTTCCATCCCCTCAAGGCGGGTCGGAGACGACCGTGCTCGTCTACGGCTTTAACTGCCACACAAGACTTTCCATCCCCTCAAGGCGGGTCGGAGACTGGAAGAAGCGGCAGGTGAGTTTCGGTGCGGTGCTCACTTTCCATCCCCTCAAGGCGGGTCGGAGACTTAACTGCCACACAAGAAGGAAAGAGCCGCAAGACAACTTTCCATCCCCTCAAGGCGGGTCGGAGACTCTGTCCAATCCCCCACCTCCGTTCAAGTCCAAATCACTTTCCATCCCCTCAAGGCGGGTCGGAGACCTGCCGCTTTGAGAAGAAGCCCGTCGTGCCTGTCGTTCTTTCCATCCCCTCAAGGCGGGTCGGAGACCTTGGCAGCAGGGTAGGGGTCAGGTAGCGGGGTCAGCTTTCCATCCCCTCAAGGCGGGTCGGAGACGAGGTGAAAGTCCAAAAACAGCACACCCATGACCTGCTTTCCATCCCCTCAAGGCGGGTCGGAGACCAAGGGAAAATGGAGGGAAAGGGGGGCAGAATGGGGCAAAAGGGTCAGGGCGTTGCCGTCGACCTTCGGTTGGCGGGAAAGGGTGGGGAGGTCGACGGCAAGCGACCCGCCAAAGAGGCGGGATTTTGCCTGAAAATTCCCCCTCTTCGCTATTTAGTTGTCAAAGGGCGAGGAAAGGGCATAGGTCGACGGCAAGTTTAGCGAGGGGAAGGCGGGATGTCAAGAGGGGGTTGCTGGGAAGTTGAGCCCGATTTTGCCCGACCTGCCGATTTGCCCATCTGCCGACTTGCCGATGATTGGGGCTTGTCAGAAGCCTCGCCTTCCCTTTCCGAAGGCACTCCTTGTCGGAGTGGCTCTTAGCCACGACGCCACAAGGCAGGTGCTTGTCGGCGAGGCATTAAGAGGTGCCTGACAGAGGGGGTAGGTAGACGACAAGGAAACGAAAAGTGGGCGGGGGGTTAAGAAGAGTGGCGGGCTTGCCGAAAGGAATAAGGGTGTCTTGTCTTTGGGAGGTGCTTTGGGATGCCCGCAGGGGAAGCGCCCCAGGTGCTGGTGGTGGAGGACGAAAAGATGGTCTTAAGGCTTTACGAGCGGGCGCTGCAACAGCAAGGTTGGTCGGTTTGGAAAGTGACTTCCGGCGAGGCAGCCGTGGAACTTGCCTTGCGCCAGCCTTTTGATATCGCCGTGATTGACTTGCGGTTGAAGGGGGCTTTAGATGGTCTGACGACCTATCGTGTCCTCAAAGCCCTTCAACCGAGGTTGAGGGGCATCATCGTCACGGGCTACGGCAACCGCCAATTGTTGCTGGAGGCTTTGCGCATCGGAGTGGCAGCCTGGTTGGAGAAGCCCGTCACTGTCACTGACTTGGTGGGGACGGTGCAGCAGGTCTTGCAGGCGCCGTCGGCTTTTGAGCCCCTCTCGCCGTCTTTGAGCCTGAGTGGGGGGCATCGGGGGTTGCCGAGGCTGTTTTTGCAGATGCTGGTGGTGTCAACCCTTTCCGACCTTGCGGTCTTGTGGGTTCGCAGTCCTGATGGCTCTGAGATGCTGCCTCAAGTTTCTTTGGGCAACTTTTTGACAGTGCCCTCTCCTGTGCCTTGGGAGACAGAGGAGCAAGGGATGGAGCATTTAAAAGCGGCGATGGAGAAAGCAGCGGGCGGACCTTGCTTGGTCGCTCCTCTTCGGTGGCAAGGGAGCATCATCGGCGCTGTCGCTTTGGGGCGTCGTCAGTTTGCCAACATCCCTTACAGTCAAGGGGATTGGAGGCACTTAATGCGGTTTGCGGAGTGGCTTGCTCCTATCCTGCTCGTCGGCGTTTATCCCATAGAAGTGCTGGTGAACCTCGTCCCTTTTTTGGAGGCTTTGACGGGGCTTTTGCATCAACAGGTGGAGCCAATGGAACGGCAACATCCTCGTCGCCTCCGCCTCATCGTCACGGAGTTGGGCAAAGCCCTTGGCTTTCCGCCTGACCGCTTGTTACTGCTGGAACTGGCGGCAACTTTGCACGATTTGGGCAAGGTCTTTTTGCCCCGCGAAATCCTTACCAAGCCAGACACCTTGACGGAACAAGAGCGGCATCTTGTTCAGCAACACCCTGTCTACAGTGAGCAATTTATCCGTCAAACGGGATTGCCCGAAGAGGTCGCCCTCTGGGTTCGCTGGCATCACGAGCGCTTTGATGGCAGCGGCTATCCCGACCGACGGGGGCGGGGGGATTTGCCTTTGGAAGCCCAAATCCTTGCCCTCGCAGAATCCTTAGACACGCTCCTTTCGCCTCGCCCTTATAAGCCTGCCTTGTCCTTTGAGGAAGCCCTCGCCCGCTTAAGGCAAGAGCGGGGCAAGCAGTTTGCGCCTCAACTCCTTGACGCCTTAGAGCAAATCGCCGAAGAGTTGCGCCAGCAATTGGAAACAGACCGCCCTTTTTCACGGTAGGGTGACGCACTCGCCCGAGAAGTCGTGGCGGGGGAGTCCAGCAAAGCGATGGAGACAAGCGACTTTCGTCGTTTCTCCGCAACGCCGTCGGTAAGGGCTTTCGCCACCGGCGCAATGTTCCGCCGTCGGTAGGTCATTGATGTTGCGGAATTCACAGCGAGCCTCAAAAGTCGGTTGCCCCTTTGCGTGCCCATCCAGAAAGCCGAGGTTGGCAGTGCCCAAGTGGCGCCCTTGCAAGACTGCCTCAAGAGGTTGAAAGCCGCAACGGGCTTCACCGGCGACATTGCCGTCATAAACGCCGACAGTCATCGTCGGCAGTTCCAATTGGCTCAAGGCGACGGGAGGACGCGCTTGCCAACGAAGGGAAGGGACATCGCCTCGGACGAACACGGCTTCGTTGAGGGCGAAACTGCCGCCTTTTGAAGGCGCATCGCACTCTCCGCCTGCCAAACCCTTCGCCCGCAGGAAAGCCGCCAGCCGAAAGGCTTGGGGTTGGGTCGGGCAGGAAGTCAACGGGGAAACGCCGAAGGTTTTTAAAGCGCCGACCAAAGTGACCAAGCAAGGTTGCCCTTGTCGGCCGGTCGCCTGATAAGCGTTCATGGGCAGCCGCTCATCCCAGTCGTGGGCGTAAAGCAAGGTAGCGATGGCGATTTGACGGAGATGGCTGAGACAAATTGCCTGTCGTCCCTTTTCACGGGTGTGAAAGAGGACGGGCAACAAAATCCCTGCCAACACTGCCACGATGGCGAGGGTGACGAGCAATTCTGTCAAGGTCAGGGCATGTCGCACCTTCATTCCCCTCAGGGGCGATAGGGGAAGATGTCCTTATCTTCAGGGCGACCTTTCAGGGCTTTCAGGAAGCGTTCGTCGGTGAGGCGAATTTGGAGGCGCCCTTCCCGAATTTCCCGCAGGGCTTGGGTGACAGGATTTTCATCCGTCCGTTCCAATTGGTTAGGGTCTAACACAATCTGCTTTGCTCGTTCTGCGACAGCCAGCACCAGCAAGAACTTACTCCGCAGTTCTTCCGGCAAGCGTTGCAGTTGGCTTTGCAGGTCGTTCAAAAGCACGGAAGGCGGCAACAGCATTTCTTGCCGCTCCATTTTTCCATCGCCTCCGAGAAGAAAGATGAGGCGAGGGGCGAGGCGCAAGCGTTCCACCTCGCCTTCCTTGCCCTTCGCCCCTCGCCTTTACAAGCCTGAAGGTTCAAGGGGCGCTTTCCTTCTTTTCCTCAGGCTTTTCCACGATCAAGGCTTCCGTCGTCAGGAACAGCGTGGCAATGCTGACGGCGTTTTCTAAGGCGGTGCGGACGACTTTCAACGGGTCTACGATGCCCGCATTCACTAAGTCCACGATCTCGCCTGTGACGGCGTTAAAGCCCATGCGTTCATTGCCCGTTTGTTGTTGCTTTGCCCGCACTTGCTCTCCGACGATGGAGCCGTCATAGCCGGCGTTTTCGGCGATCTGGCGCATCGGCTCTTCTAAGGCGCGTTTGACGATGCGGAAACCGATGCGCTCATCTTCGGGGGTGTCGGGGGGCTCTTGCAATTTGCTGGCGACATAGACGAGGGCAGTGCCACCGCCGGGCAAGATGCCCTCTTCAACGGCAGCCTTGGTGGCGTTCAGGGCGTCTTCAAAGCGATGCTTGCGCTCCTTCAGTTCCGTCTCGGTGGGTGCGCCGACTTTGATGACAGCGACGCCTCCTGCCAGTTTCGCCAAGCGCTCTTCCAATTTCTCGCGGTCGTAGTCGCTTTCTGTCTCTTCAATCTGCTTGCGGATTTGCTGGATGCGGGCGGCGATTTCTTCTTTGCGCCCGCCACCTTCCACGATGGTCGTCTTCTCTTTCTCCACGATGACCCTTCGGGCAGTGCCCAATTCGTCCAGCGAGATGTTTTCAATGCGCACGCCCAAGTCCTCGCTGAAGAATTTGCCGCCTGTCAGGATGGCGATGTCTTGCAGGATGGCTTTGCGCCGTTCGCCGAAGGCGGGGGCTTTCACGGCGCAGCATTGCAGCACACCCCGCAACTTGTTGACGACCAGCGTCGCCAAGGCGTCGCCTTCCACATTCTCGGCGATGATGAGCAAGGGGCGTCCTGAGCGGGCAACTTTCTCCAGCAAGGGCACCAACTCTAACGCCGAGGTCAACTTCTTCTCGTGGATGAAGATGAGGGGGTCTTCCAGAACGCACCGCATCGTCTCAGGGTCGGTGATGAAGTAGGGCGAAATGTAGCCACGATCAAATTGCATGCCCTCCACGACTTCTACCGTCGTCTTCGTTCCCTTACCCTCTTCAATGGTGATGACGCCATCTTTGCCGACCTTGTCCATTGCGTCGGCGATGATTTCGCCGATTTCGGGGTCGTTGCCAGCGATAGTGGCGACATGTTGGACTTCTTCTTTGCTGGTGACGGGGATGGCGAGTTTGCGCAGTTCGTCAATGGTTTGCCGCAGTGCCCGTTCCATGCCTCGCTTCAGGAACACGGGATTGACGCCGGCGGCGACGGCTTTCAGTCCTTCCCGCAGCATCGCCGCTGCCAAAACGACGGCTGTCGTCGTCCCATCGCCGGCGACATCGTTGGTCTTGCTGGCGGCTTCCCGCATCAACCGAGCGCCCAAATCTTCAAACTTGTCGGTCAACTCAATTTCTTTGGCGACGGTCACGCCGTCTTTGGTGATGAGGGGCGAACCCCATTTGCGGTCTAAGACGACCAGTCGTCCTTTCGGACCAAGGGTAGCGGCAACGGCTTGGGCGACTTTAAAAGCCCCTCGCGCCAGGGCTTGCCGAGCATGTTCGTGGTAAAGCAACTGCTTGGCAGGCATCTCCCCTTCACCTCCACGCTGAACGGGATGAATGGTTAAAGGGTGCGCCCTCATTCTTCCACGACGGCGTAAATATCGTCCACGCTCAGCAAAATATGCTTTTCGCCATTGAGTTTGACTTCCGTGCCTGCGTATTTGCTGAAGATGACGGTGTCGCCGGGCTTGACACCCAGTTCGTCAAAGGGGACGATGCGCCCATCCTTCAGTTGCTTGCCCGTCCCGACGGCGATGACTTTGCCCTTAAAAGGCTTTTCCTTGGCGGTGTCGGGCAGGTAGATGCCACCAGGTGTCTTCTCCTCTTCCTCAAGGACTTTCACCAGCACCTTGTCAGCGAGCGGCTTAATCGTCGCCATTCCAACTCACCTCCCTTGCGGTCTTCGGGTTTCCGTGAAGGGTTCTTGGGAGCAAGGCAGAAGGCAACTTCAAAGCCGTCGGCAATTTTAAATCGCCTTCATCGCCTTGTCAAGGGTTGGTGAGTGTGTTCGGAAATTGAGCCAATGGGGGCGAACCTACTGGTGAGCCTATTCTGCCGACCTGCCCATCTCACGACTTGCCGATATGTTCGGCTCGGCAGGAGCCTCGCCCTCCCTTTCCGAACACCCTCAGGGTTGGTGAACGAATTTTTCTGCGCGCCATAATTTCGGTCGGCAAGCATCCTTTGTGAGGAGGTGTCGGGTGATGGCGCGTCCCATTACGCTCTGCACCGCTCAGTGGGCGGATATGAGCATTGAGGAGATTGCCAAGAAGGCAGCGTCGTGGGGTTACGATGGGTTGGAGTTGGCGTGCTGGGGCAAGCATGTGGATGTGGAGAAGGCGGCGAAGGACAAAAACTACTGCAAAAAAATCCGCGACACCCTCAAAAAGCACAAACTGGGCATGTGGGCGATTGCTGCCCACTTGGTCGGGCAGGCTGTCTGCGACAACATTGACGAGCGCCACAAAGCCATTTTGCCCGAGCGCGTTTGGGGCGACGGTGACCCTGAAGGCGTCCGCCAGCGGGCTGCCGAGGAGATGAAACGCACCGCCGAAGCCGCTAAAAATTTGGGTGTCAGCGTCGTCAATGGCTTCACTGGTTCATCCATCTGGCACCTCATCTATGACTTCCCGCCCACTCCCCGCTCCTTGATTGAAAAGGGCTTTCAGGATTTCGCCGACCGATGGAAGCCCATCCTTGACCACTTCCACAGCCTCGGCATTCGGTTCGCTTTGGAAGTTCACCCGACGGAAATTGCCTTTGACCTTTGGACGGCAAAGATGGCTTTGGAAGCCATTGACTATCATCCCGCTTTCGGCTTCAACTTTGACCCGTCCCACCTGCAATGGCAGGGCGTTGACCCTGTCCAATTCATCTACGAGTTTCCCGACCGCATCTTCCATGTGCACTTAAAGGATTGCAAGGTGCGCCGAGATGGGCGGGCAGGCATCCTCGGTTCCATGTTGGTCTGGGGCGACCCGCGACGAGGTTGGGACTTTCGCTCTTTAGGTCATGGCGATATCAACTTCCCCGAAATCATCCGAGCCCTCAACAACATCGGCTATCAAGGTCCGCTCTCTGTGGAATGGGAAGATGTCGGCATGGAGCGGGAATATGGCGCCTGCGAAGCGTGCCAACGGGCAAAGTCTTGGGAGTTTGAAGCCTCCAAAGTCCGCTTTGACGAAGCCTTCGCCAAAAAGGAAGGCTATTGACGGCGATTAAAGAGCCGCCCGTTAATTGCCGAAAAATTTGCAGGGGTCGGGAGGCAAGCCGAGAATGCATCAAAGAATGGGAAGGAAACCCTGACGGCTCCCCCGACCCCTCACCTTCGCTTCCTCCGTCAGCGGGATAAACCCTCAGACCCTCCTCCGCCCTTCACGGGAAGCCACCAAGGCGTGACAAAATTGCCTTGCACCCAAGCCCCCAAGGAAGGAGGCACGCTTCATGGAGGCGACGGGCGAAAAGGAACTTTTGGTCTGGCTCAACGGCGAATTAGTGCCAAAGTCGCAGGCGAAGATTTCCGTCTACGATCACGGCTTGCTTTACGGCGACGGCGTTTTTGAGGGCATTCGCGCCTATAGCGGTCGGGTCTTCATGTTGGACGAGCACTTAGACCGCCTCTATGACAGTGCGAAAGCCATTTGGCTGACTATCCCCTTGACAAAAGAGCAACTGCGTCAAGCCATCCTGCACACGCTGCGGGTGAATGGGTTGAGGGACGCTTACATCCGTGTCGTCGTCACCAGAGGGGTCGGCGACTTGGGCTTAGACCCGCGCAAGTGCCATCAGCCCAATGTCATCATCATCACCGACCGCATTGAATTGTTTCCCGAAGAGTTGTATGAGCGGGGCATTGAGATGGTGACGGTTTCGGTGCGGCGCAATGTCCCTCAAGCCCTCAACCCCAACATCAAATCCCTCAACTACCTCAACAACATCCTCGCCAAGATTGAAGCCATCAACGCCGGCAAACCCGAAGGGTTAATGCTGACCGTTGACGGTTATGTCGCCGAAGGGACGGGCGAAAACATTTTCATCGTCAAGCAAGGTGAACTTTTCACGCCACCTGCCTACATGGGCATTTTGAGAGGCATCACCCGCCAAGTCGTCATGACCTTAGCAAAGGAGATGGGCATTTCCGTCCATGAAGCCGTTTTGACCTTGCACGATGTCTACACTGCCGATGAATGTTTCCTGACGGGGACAGGGGCAGAAATCGTGCCTGTCGTCAAATTAGATGGGCGCATCATCGGCGATGGGACACCGGGGAAAATCACCCGCACCCTCATCCAAAAGTTCCGTGCCTACACCCAACAAGCGGGTGTGCCGATGGAACAGTAAAGCCTTTCCCTTTGCTTTCGGGCATGGCAAACTTTAGGCGCTCATTGGCGGCAGCGGTGGCGGAAGCCATCAACCCTGCGCCCTTTCCGAGGGCGCCAGAAGGAGCGACGGACGATGCTTTGGGAGCGTTACACCGAACGGGCGCGCAAAGTCATGTTGCACGCCGAAGATTGGGCGATCCGATTGCGGTCGCCCTACATTTCGTCCGAACACATTTTGCTGGGGTTGTTGGAGGAAGAGGACACCCTTGCCGTTCAAATCTTGGAGCGTCTTGGGGTGGACATTCACCGCATGAAAGCGGAGTTAGAGAGCCAACTGCGAGCCACCGCTCCTTCTCATGCTCCTGTCGGTTCGCCCACTTTAACTTCGCCAGCCAAGCAAGTCCTTATTCGCGCTGCCGATGAAGCGCGGGCGATGAATGACAGCCACATTGACACCGCTCACTTGCTCTTGGGTTTGTTGCGGGAAAAGCAAGGGTTGGCGGCAAAAATCCTCGCCAAATACAATGTCCGCTTTGAAGATGTCCGTCGCCGCCTTTACGACTTGAAAGCCGAAGACATGGGCGTCACCCCCCACTTCCGCAAACGCACCAACACCCCTGCCTTGGACGCCTTCAGCCGTGACTTGACGCAATTGGCGATTGAAGGGAAATTAGACCCCGTCATCGGGCGGGAGACGGAAATTGAGCGGGTCATCCAAATCCTCTGCCGCCGCACCAAAAATAACCCCGTCTTGGTCGGTGATGCGGGAGTCGGGAAAACTGCCATCGTGGAAGGGCTCGCTCAACGCATCGTCAACCGAGAAGTCCCTGAGTTGCTCTTGGACAAACGCTTGGTCGCTTTGGACTTGGCAGCTATCGTGGCAGGGACAAAGTATCGGGGCGAGTTTGAGGAGCGCATGAAACGCATCATGAACGAAATCCGCCAGTCGCAGGGTCAAATCATCGTCTTCATTGACGAACTGCACACCATCGTCGGTGCGGGCGCCGCAGAGGGAGCCATTGATGCTTCCAACATCCTCAAGCCTGCCTTGGCTCGGGGCGAACTGCGCTGCATCGGGGCGACGACTTTGGAAGAGTATCGCCGATACATTGAAAAGCACTCCGCCTTAGAGCGCCGCTTCCAACCTGTCTATGTGTCCGAACCAAATCTGGAGCAAACCGTGGAAATCCTTCGGGGGTTGCGGACGACTTACGAGGACTTCCACCGTGTCCGCATAGACGATCGGGCGCTCCTGATGGCGGCTCGTTTGGCGCAGCGGTATATCACCGACCGACGGTTGCCTGACAAAGCCATTGATGTCTTGGATGAAGCCTGCGCACGGGTGAAATTGCGCGCTTCTGCCCCGCCTAGGGAAATCCGAGAACTGACCCAAGAGTTAGAGCGGCTGAAAGGAGAAAAGGAGCGAGCCATCCAAGAGTATGACTTTGAGCGAGCCAACATCTTGCGCCAGCGCATGCAAGCCCTTCAAGAGCGCTTGGAGCACCTCCAGCAAACTTGGCGAGAACGCTCCTTGGAAGATGTCCCGACCGTCACTGAGGAAGACATCGCTCAAGTCGTCTCCGAGTGGACGGGCGTTCCTGTCTCCCGCTTGACAGAAGATGAAACCCGCCGCCTGCTGCAAATGGAAGACTTTTTGCGGCAACGGGTCATCGGACAGGATGAAGCCATCAACGCCATCTCGCGGGCGATCCGCCGCGCCCGTGCGGGCTTGAAAGACCCCCGCCGACCGACGGGTGTCTTTGTCTTCCTTGGTCCGACGGGGGTCGGCAAGACCTTGCTGGCAAGAGCCCTTGCCGAATTTCTCTTCGGGACGGAAGATGCCTTGGTGCGCATTGACATGAGCGAGTATGCTGAACCCCACACCGTTTCCCGCTTGGTGGGTGCGCCCCCTGGCTATGTCGGCTACGAAGAAGGCGGGCAGTTGACGGAAGCCGTGCGCCGTCGTCCCTTCTGTGTCGTTTTGCTGGACGAGTTTGACCGAGCCCACCCGCAAGTCACCAACATCCTCCTGCAAATCATGGACGAAGGGCGTTTGACCGATGCCCAAGGTCGGACGGTGGACTTCCGCAATGCCATCCTCATCATGACCAGCAACATCGGTTACCGAGGCTTCCAGCACGAGTTAAGCGAATCGCGGCTGGGCTTCAAGCCCGAAGCCGATGAAGTGCTGGAACGGCGTGTCTTTGCTGAGATGGAGAAGCGCATGCGCAAACTCTACGAAGAACGCTTCAGCGCCGAGTTCCGCAACCGCGTGGATGAAGTCATCATCTTCCGCCCCTTGCAACGAGAACATGTCCTGCAAATTGTGGATGTGGAGTTGCGCCCCGTTCGGGAAGAGTTAGCCCACAAAAATATCCGCCTCGTCCTCACCGAGGCAGCAAGGGAGCGGTTAGCCGATTTGGGCTACGACAAATACTACGGTGCCCGCCCCTTGCGCCGCGCCATCCAAACCCATGTCACCGACCCGCTTTCCGAACGCATCTTGGCAGGCGAAATCCGCGAGGGCGACACGGTGATCGTGGATTGCGACCCGACGACCGGCGAAATCGTTTTGCGGGTCGGAGAAGGCGAACTGGCAGGCGTTGGCAGCACCCAACAACTGAGCAGCAATTAGGCTTGCTTTCCGCTACCGAGAAAGTGAGGGCGGTTCGCCTTCGGCGAGCCGCCTTTTTTTCTTTGCCTGCCCCTTGCTTCCTTCCCGTGACATTGGCAAAATTAGCCTGCCTTCACCGATAACAAGGCAGGTGAGCATCCACATGGCACGCCGAGCGTCTTTCCCTAAGACCGCCGAAGAGGCAGAAGAAGGCTTGGAGCGGGAGGAGATGCAAGGAGGAGTTAAAGTCATCCCTGCCCGCGACGAGGAGAGGTGGCGGCTCTTAGAATCCGCCATCAGCCAAATTGAGAAGCGGCACGGCAAGGGCGCTATCATGCGCCTGACGGAAATGCCTTCTCGTCTCCAAGTGGAAGCCATCCCGACGGGAGCGGTGGAGTTGGACATCGCTTTGGGCATCGGTGGCATCCCTCGCGGGCGCGTCACCGAAATTTTTGGGCAGGAAGGGTCAGGCAAAACGACCCTCGCCTACCACATCATCGCCGAAGCCCAAAAACTCGGTGGCGTTGCCGTCTACATTGACACCGAACATGCCTTAGACCCCGAATACGCCAAAAATGTCGGCATAGACTTGGAGCGTCTGCTGCTCTCTCAACCAGACACAGGCGAGCAGGCGTTGGAAATCGCCGACACGATGGTTCGCAGTGGCGCTGTAGATGTCGTCGTCATAGACAGCGTCGCTGCCTTAGTCCCTAAAGCGGAGTTGGAGGGAGAGATGGGAGAAGCCCATGTGGGTCTGCAAGCGCGATTGATGTCGCAAGCCTTGCGCAAACTGGTCGGCTCTATCCAGAAATCCCGCACCGCTGCCGTCTTCATCAATCAGGTGCGGCAAAAAATTGGCGTGATGTATGGCAACCCTGAAACGACGCCAGGTGGGCTGGCGCTGAAGTTTTACGCCTCCGTCCGCCTTCGCCTCAGTCGGGGCGAGCCCATCAAAGTGGGCGGCGAAACGGTCGGACATCGGGTAGAAGTCAAAGTCGTCAAAAACAAACTTGCCCCGCCTTTCAAAGAGGCGACGGTGGACATTTACTTTGGCAAAGGGATTTCTTGGGCGACGAGCCTTTTGGAAGCGGGGCTGAAGTTGGGCGTCATCACCAAATCGGGCAGCTGGTTGCTTTACGGCGACGAACGCTTAGGACAAGGGCGCGAGCAAGCCAAGGCCTTCCTTGAAAGCCACCCTCAACTGGCGGCAGAAATAGACCGTCAAGTCCGTCAAAAGGCGGGCTTGCCTCTCCCATCAACGGATGGACGCCGTTCCTGAACTCTTTGCCGTCCCTGACCTGAACACGGAGCGATGCAACGATGCGTCGCACCCGTTACCGACCCATCGGGCTTTCGGGAGAAGAAACTGTGGCGAAAGCAAAGGAACAAGCCTTGCGGTTGCTTCGCTACCGAGCCCGCTCGGAACGAGAGTTGTTACAGCGGTTACAAGCCAAAGGGTTCAGCGAAGCGACCGCTAAAAGCGTCATCGCCCGCCTCAAAAAGGTGGGCTTGGTGGACGATGCTGCCTTGGCAGAGGCGGTCGTCCAAAGTGCCCTCAGCGATACCCGACCCCATTCCCGATGGGAAGTGCGGTTTAAGTTGCGACGACTGGGCATCCCTGACGACCTGATTGACCCAGCCTTGACGGATTGGACGGACGAAGTGGAACGGCAAATGGCAGAGCGCTACTTGCGCCGCCGCCTGCCCTCTTCGCCGACGGCTAAAGACCTTGAGCGGGCATTTCGGGCGGCGGTGCAACGAGGCTTTGAGTTGACTGCTCTACGGGATGCCTTGCGCACCCTTACGGGTGACCCCGATGCCCTTCTTTGAGCGCCTTCAGGTCAGGGCGGCGCTTTGTGAGGTGACCGACGATGGAATGGGTGCTGAGCGTTGCCCTGGCATTGGTCATCGCTTCCTTGGTCATCGCTGCCGCTTGGAAGTTTTTGCTCATCCCCCAGCAACAGCGCCTTTGGGCTCACTGGCAGGAAGAGCAGCGCAAATTAGAACAAGCCCGTCAGGAAGCCGAAGCGAAACTGCGGGAAGCCGAACAAAAGTGGCGGGAAGCCGACCTAAAACTTCGTGATGCCGACACGAAACTCCGCGACGCCGATTTGCGCCTTCGGGAGCAACTGCAAAGAGAACGGGAGCGTTTGGAGCAGGAATATCGGGAACGGCGGGAAGAACTGCAACGCTGGGAACGCCGCTTGCTTCAACGGGAAGAACAATTGGAACGCCGCCTCAGCCAGTTGGAGCAGCGAGAGCACTCCCTCCAACAGCAAGAGCGTCGCCTCCAAACCTTGCAGGAAGAAGTGGAACGATTGCATCGGCAAGCCCAAACCGAATTGGAACGCATCGCCTCCCTCTCGCCCGACCAAGCCCGTCAAATCATCCTCGCCCGCGTGGAAGAGGAACTGCAAGCGGAAATCGCCCGCCGCCTCCACGAAGCCGAAGAGCGCTTCAAACAGGAAGCCGACACCCTCGCCCGAAAAATCCTCGCCACCGCCATGCAACGCTGTGCCGTAGAAGTCGCTTCAGAACTGACTGTCACGACCGTGCCGCTGCCCAACGAGGACATGAAAGGGCGCATCATCGGACGGGAAGGGCGCAACATCCGCACCTTTGAATTGCTGACGGGCGTGGACTTGATCGTGGACGATACGCCTGAAGCCGTCGTTATCTCCTGCTTTGACCCTATCCGCCGAGAGATTGCCCGCATGGCGTTAGAAATGCTCATCGCCGACGGTCGCATCCATCCCGCCCGCATTGAAGAGGTCGTGGAAAAAGCCCGCCAAGAGATGGAGCACCGCATCTTGCAAGCGGGCATAGAAGCAGCGCGGGCAGCGGGCGTGGACAACTTGCCCGAGGGCTTGCTGAAGTTGCTGGGACGCCTCAAGTTCCGAACCAGTTACGGGCAAAATGTCCTTGACCATTCCGTTGAGGTGGCGCACTTAGCCCGCATGTTGGCGGAAGAAATCAAAGCCGACGCCAAAGTGGCAGCCCGTGCCGCTTTGCTCCACGACATCGGCAAAGCCGTTGACCACCACTTGGAAGGCAGCCATGTGGAAATCGGCGTGGAACTTTTGCGACGCTACGGCGAAAGCGAAGAGGTCATCCACGCCGTCGCCGCCCATCACGGCGACATCCCGCCCCAAACGGTGGAAGCCGTTTTGGTCGCCATCGCCGACGCCCTCTCCGCCTCCCGCCCCGGCGCTCGGCGGGAAAGTTTTGAAGCCTACATCCGCCGCTTAGAACAGTTGGAGCGCATCGCCAAATCTTTCCCGGGCGTAGACAAAGCCTTCGTCATCCAAGCAGGGCGGGAAGTGCGCGTCATCGTCCAGCCCGACAAGATAGACGACATCGGCGCCACCAAACTCGCCCGCGACATTGCCCAAGCCATCCAGCGGGAAGCCCAGTATCCAGGGCAAATCAAAGTCACCGTCATCCGAGAAGTCCGTGCCGTTGAATACGCCCGATAATCGTCTGCCTGAAGACAGCGCTTGTCACCTTTGTCCCGCCGTTAGCAGGTTAAAAGGGGCAAGTTGGCGGTGATTTTTGCCGCAAAATGCCCACAGCGGTTCGGACTTTTTCATCGTGATTTTGGCTGCAAAATGCCCAATTTCCGCCGTGTTTGGCAGGTTTACAAAGGGCAAGGCGATGGGCATAATGGAAAGCGGCGTGCAAAAAGGATTTTAAGGAGGGAGACACGATGGTGCGAGCCGTTGAATGGCTGCCTCAGTTACACGATCCGCAGGTCGCTGCCGACTTCCTCGCCGTGTTCCCCTTGACCGTCGCCGAAAGTAACGGTCGTGGTTACCTCACCTTTTCCGAAGCTATCCAGCAAGGGTTGGTCTTCGTCCCTGAAACGGGGAGAGTGTCCGAAATCGTCGTCGTGGTGAAGGGCGAAAAACCCGTCCTCATCATGGAGGGCGAAGTGATAGTGGGCGGTTGGCAGAACCGAACCGTCAACATCTCCCTGTTGCTGCAACCTGGCAAAGAGCATCGCATCCCTGTCAGTTGTGTGGAACAAGGGCGCTGACATCCCCGCCGTTCTCCCTTCCGTCCCGAACCTTTCTTTGAACCTGCGCCCGCTAAATCCGCCCCATCCTCTGCCTTTGAACCCGCCCTCTTCTTCGCCCACGCCAACCTGCGCCTCGAAATGGCAGCAAGCACCCTTGTGAACCTATTGGAAACGGGCAAGCCCCACGCCGACCAGGGGAAAGTTTGGGCAGAGGTAGCACGCAAATTGCGTTGCACTTCCGTTGAGGCACCGACAAGCGATGTGACAGCCTTTTATGAGCACCATCACGCTTCAGTGGACGAATTGCTGCAAGCCTTTGAACCCATCCCTAATCAAGTCGGCGCCATCGTTGCTTTAGGGCATCGCCTCGTCGGCATGGACGCCTTTGACCATCCCGAAACTTGGCAGGTCCTCCATCGGAAAATCTTGGCGGGCTACGCTGCCGATGCGTTGGAACTCCTTTGGCTGGGCAAACGGTCAACACCAGCGACCTTGGCAGACGCCGAAGCCTTCTATCGCAGCGTCCGAGAAGCGTTGAAGGAGGCAATCGTCCAACCTTCCCCTGTCGGATTGGGAGAGCACCACTTGCTGAACAAGGAGGAAGTGAAAGGGTTTGCCCTCGTCCACGATGGTGCCATCCGCCACCTCTTCGCCTTCCCGACACCCCACTGAACAGGTAACCTTGACAAGCAGACCTTGACAAACGAAAGGGCTTTCTCTGCGGTGGGCGAAAAGCCCACCGCTTTTTTGCGCATGGACACACCATTAGGGTTTTCCCTGACAAACAAACCCCGCTATTGCGTCACCCTTCGGTATGAGTGACCAGCGATGGCTCAGCAAGGCGATGGGCGTCGGGACGACCTTCTCGTCACGCCCGACATGTTGCTGCCCGACATGGTGGCGAAGTTTCCTGCTACCCGCCAAGTGCTGGACAAGTATGGGCTGAAAGGATGTGGCGGTCCGACAGGTCCTCGCGAGCCCGTCGCTTGGTTTGCCCGCTTGCACGATGTGCCCCTACAGCAACTGCTGGACGAACTCAACGAAGCCGCCCGTCAGTCGCTTCAAGGTGGCAAAACAACTATTCGCTTTGAACCGACCTTCGCCGACACGATTTACCGACCCTACTTCGCTGCTGCTTCTCTCCTCGCCGTCGTCTTCGGGGCGTTGTGGGGAGCGGTGTCGCTGGCAGTCATGGGCATCACAGGCGGGATGCAATTCGCCATCCCTTACGGTTGGCTTTTGGCACACGGTCAAACGATGTTGGGCGGCTTCGTCGTCCTGATGGCAATGGGCTTTGCCTTTCAAGCCCTCCCTCGCTTCAAGCACAGCGAGTTGCAACTTGCCCATCTTGCCCTTGCCGCCTTGCCTTTGCTGCTTTCCGGTGTTGCCCTTCAAGCCTTTGCCCACTTTTTCGTCCCGCTCCCCATCTTCCAAACCGACCAACCTGCCGTCCATTGGTCATTGCCCCGTTGGGCATTGGTCATCGGCACATTAGGCACTTTCCTTCAATGGCTTGCCATTACGCTGTTTGTCATCGTCGTCGCTGTCACGCTGAAGCAAGCCAACAAACCCGAACCTTACGATTTGCTGATTTTCGCTGCCCTCGGTTGGCTTTGGCTTTCGGCGCTGGCGAACATCGCCTTGTTCATTTACTGGGGCACGGTCAACGACCCACAAACTTTCGTCCAGCGGGTTGGCGCTTGGAACGCCCCCTTGCGGGACGCCCAAATGCTGGGTTTTGCGGCGCAACTGATTTTCGGCGTCAGCCTTCGCTTTTTGCCCCACGCCTACGGCTTCCGCGAACCGCCCCGATGGTGGGTGACGACCCTGCTCATCGTCATCAACCTCGCCATGCTTTTGATGATCATTGCCTTTCCCCTCTACATGCCCAACCGCCACCATGCATGGTTGTCTCTCTACTGGGTGGGCTTGCTTTTGTGGCTCGGTTTGACCGTCGGGCATATCGTTCAGTTGCGGTTATTCGGGAAAGCCCAAGAGCATGACCGAGCGCTGAAGTTTTTGCGGGCGGCATTTGTCTGGGCACTCGTCGGCTTTGCGATGGGCGTAGCGATGCCGCTTTACCATCTCGTCACAGGGCAAAGTTTCTCCCACAACTACCTCGCTTCCTACCGCCACGCCTTGCTGGCGGGTTTCGTGTTGCTGATGATTGTCGGCGTCTCCAGCAAAGTGACGCCCATCTTAGCGGGCGTAGATGTGCGTCAGACCAATTCCCTTTGGACGGCGTTCATTTTGCTCAACTTGGGCAACCTTGCCCGCATCGTCGGTCAAACGCTGGCGGACTTGACGACTTGGGCAGGCACGCTCGCCGCTGCCGCAGGGTTTGTCCAATGGGCAGGCATCGTCTTGTGGGCGGATGACCTTTGGCACATCATCGCCACCGGACGGCGCATCGCCAAAGAAGGCGCAGCGTCAGAGGAAATCACCGACATCACGCCCCAAACGAAAGTGGCAGCGATTTTGGAACGCTAACCGCAGACGCTGGAGGTTCTCCTCCGCTACGGTTTCGCCCCGCTGGCAAATCCCGTCTTGCGCAAGACGATGGCGCGTGTCGTCACTTTGGAGCAAGCCTGCCGAAGAGAAGGCGTGGACTTAGAAGCGCTTTTGCGGGATTTACGCAAGGCGGCAGGATTGCAAGCCGAAAAGGCAATCTCGTCAGAAGCCCCAAAGCAACCTGCCGCAACATCCAAAGCACCGTTCCATGCCGACCCTTCCGAAGCGACCGACTTCACCGAGAAACTCCTCTGGGCGGCGTTGGAAGGTTGCTACGACCCAGAAATTCCCGACGCCAACATCGTGGAGTTGGGCTTAGTCTACGGCGTCCGCTACGATGCTCCAACAGGCATCGCCGAAATCACGATGACGCTGACATCGCCCCACTGCCCTGTCGGTGACTACATCCTTGAGCAAGTCCGCCAAAGCGTCGGCAGCGTTCCCGGCGTCAAGGAAGTTCGCCTCAACCTAACCTTTGACCCACCTTGGTCTTTTGACCGCATCAAACCCGAAGTGAGACAGAAGTTGGGATCGGAGTGGTGAAGCCATGAACCCTTGCTTCGTCCGCAATAGTGATAGAATGGCTTAAAGGACTGATGGAAGAGAGGTGACGAGAAATGAAGTTGAAAGTCGTGCTGGAGCCCAGCGAAGACGGCGGCTACACTGTCTATGTGCCATCTCTGCCTGGTTGCATCAGCGAAGGCGACACAATTGAGGAAGCCCTCGCTAACATCCGTGAAGCCATTGAACTTTACTTGGAGCACGTAGAAGATGACTGGGTGTTCTCGGAAAATGCGATCGTTGAGGAGTTGGTCGTGTGAGCAAGGTGCCCAGTCTGCCTTATCGTGACATCGTGCGTGCCCTACAGAGGGCAGGGTGGGTTGTTGTCCGTCAGAGGGGAAGCCATATTCGCTTGCAAAAGCGCATCGGGGATGAAGTCCTGAAAATTACCGTGCCCGCTCACAACCCTGTCAAGCGCTCCACTTTAGCCCACATCCTTAAGCAAGCCCGATTGAGTGTGGACGAGTTCTTGCGATTGCTTTGAGGAAGGTGATTCACCATGAGCCTGACGAGACAACTGCGCGATGAGCATGACCGAATTCGTCGGCGGTTGAAGGAGTGGGATGACTTGCTGGTGGAGTTGGAAAGTGGCGTTGGGACTTTCGCTGCCCTGCGGCTGAAAGAGGAAGGGCAATGGGTTCAAAACGATGTGCTCTTGCACCTTGAGCGCGAAGAGCAGATTGCCTTCCCCACCATAACCCAACGCATCCCAGACTTCGCCGAGCACCTTGATCGGCTTCAGGCTGACCACGATAAGTTGCGTCAGTTGGCAAAACAACTCGCTGAAATCGCTTGGAAGCGCCAACTGGGTGCCGCCACCAACCTGCAAGCAGTTGAGTTGTTCAAAACTTTCCGCTGGCGATTGTTAGAACACTTCGCCCGTGAAGAGGGCATTCTGCCACCTTTGCTGATGCAAACCCTTACCGTTGACGAAGACGAGCAACTGCTCCAGCGATGGCAGGAACATCGCCCAACCCAAGAAGCCCAAACAGGTTCGTTGACCGATTTGAACGGGCAAATTCACGCTTGGCTGGACGATTTGTTGCTTCAGCATTTGGAAGCCTTGACGGCTTTGAATTTGAACGAGGCGAAAGAGTTGTGGCGTCAATTTGCCGATGCGTTGCTGGCACACGCACAAGCCGAGGACAGCGTGGCATTGCCCGTTTACGAACGATTGGGCAACTTCCCTGAAGGTGGTCAACCCTCTCTCTTTGATGCCGAGCACAAAGGCATTGATCGGATGTTGCGATCGTTGACGCAGCGTTTGGAGAACCTTTCACCCGACGACCCCTCCCTTCGCCGTCGCATCGTCGTCAGCCTTGACCGTTACATGCTCTTTCGTCACCTGATTGAGCACCACACCTTGCGGGAGCAAAACATCTTCTACCCGACGCTGGACGAAAAGGCGAGCGAGAAAGAAAAGCAAAGCATTGCCGAGGCATTGACCGAAGCGCAAAAGGTCGCTCAAAGGAGATGAGAAGCGAAAGAAGTAAAGAGTTCCGCTAAAGTGACTGACAAAACAGCGGCTTCAATGCTTGTAAAACCACCATCACAAGCGCCGAATTAGGATATAGAGCCATGAGCAAAAGGGAGAGCAAACTATCGGCTCGGAAACTTTGGTGGGGTATCACTACCGTCACCTTATTGATAGCACTGGTTCTCTGGCTCTTTCCGTCTTTCTTCCCCAAACATTTTCATCTCATCCGAATTTGGAAAGCCCACCGACTTGCCATCAATGACCTTTCTTTCTTCCCTGATGGTCAACACCTTCTCTCCGCCCGTTGGGACGGAACGGTTCGGGTCTGGAAAGTCAACGACGGAACGAAAATCATATCTTAGCCATTCCTTAGGCTTTGTCGCTCTTTAACGCTCTCCTAAAGCCTTTAGGGCAATTTCTGATGCCTTCCTTAACTCCTCATCTTTGCTGATTTCAAGCACCTTCTTAAAGTCAGCAATTGCCCCATCTTTTTTCCCTAATTTTTTGTAAACCATGCCCCGATTAAAGTAGGCTCGGTCATAATCGGGCTTGAGGCTAATCGCTTGTGTGTAATCGGCTACTGCCTTTTGGTAGTCCTCCATTTGTTCATAAACGAAACCTCGGTTGAGATAAGCATCTGCCGATTTGGGTTCCAAGGCGATAGCCTTATTGGCATCAGCAAGGGCATGATTGTATTCTTTCCTAACCGCATAAACGGCACTGCGAGCTATGTAGCCTATCGGGTTTTGAGGGTTGAGGTCAATGGCTTTACTAAAGTCTACCAATGCCCGCGCATACTCGCCCTTGCGAAAGTACGCAGTGCCTCGATCGTAATAAGCCATGAAACTATTGGGGTGCAATTGAATCGCCTTCGTTAAGTCCGCAATTGCTAGGTCATAGAGTCCCTTCAATAGATAAGCCTTGCCGCGATTGTGGAAAGCTCCCACATGTCTTGGGTTAATTTGCAAAGCCTTCGTCAAATCAGTAATGGCTCGGTCCAAATCATCTAATGCCAAATAAGCAGCACCGCGATTGGCATAGCCATCTGCTTCTTTGGGGTTCAACTCAATCGCCCTTGTTAAATCTGAGAGTGCTTCTTTATAACGACCCTTACTCAGGTAGGCTGTGCCACGACCGAGGAAGGCTTTGTCGTTTTGGGGTTCTAACTCTAAGGTTTTGTTGAAATCGCTGATAGCCTTATCCGTTTCCTTAAGATGTAAATAGACCAAACCCCTGTGGACATATGCTCTGGGAAGGTTAGGGTTAAGACGAATGAGGTTGGAGAAATCTTTAAGGGCTTCCTGAAATTGACCCCTATTAGCATAAGCACACCCGCGCCCTTCATATGCTTCCCAATAGTCAGGTTTGATCTGGATGGCTTTGGAAAAGGCTTCTATGGCAGCATCGTAAGATCCTGTGTGAAGGAAAGTTTGACCAATTCTAAAATAAGTCTCCGCTTCTTTTACTTGGATTTGTTGTGAATGGACAAGAACGGTGATTGTAACCATCAGGGCAATGCTTACTATCCTTGAACGCCTAACCATCTTGGTCACCTCACAATTGAACTAATACTTAAAATCGTATTGCAAGCGATATTTTAGCAGTAGTTACTCGTGGGGAACCGGGTGGTTTCTCAAGTTCAAACCGAATGTCGCCTGGAAGGCCGAATGGGTGACGAACAATTGGAACACCAATTTTCAACCCACAATCGGAAGGCCCTGGAGGGTCAGGATAGGGAAAAGATATATCTATCCCAGGGTAAGGTCTTATGATACCTATCCATGGGGTCTCTTCAGTGGGGAGAAGCGGTATGATTGGTATTGGTGGGCGAGGGAAACAGATAGGTGGAGACGGAGGTGGCGGGGGAGGTACAGTAAGGACTGGCACTGAAATGTAGATGATGGGATCAACCACTGGTATTGTCACCCTTTGTGGTTCCTGTCCGTCACCATCAATATATGCGATGGGATCATTGTAACAGTAAATAAATATATCCCTGCCAATATTGCGGGTCTTTCTGCACCCATCTTCCCGTCTCAATCTCATAATACCTCGCACCAACATGTAACAACCCCGCATCTTGGTCGTTGCGGTAACCCCACAAGCCACAAAATTGATACGACCCGCCTCCCCCGCCACTTTGCCCAACGACTTTCCCAAAGCCTTCGTATACATAACTGGCGACAAGGTTTCCGCTCCCACCCGTCACCCACCTGACGCTCCCCAACCTGTCCGCATGATAAATCCGAACCTGCCCATTTGCCACAAAGCCACACGGTCTCAATCCATGCAAGTAGCAGTTATTAATTAAAATACTGTCCTGAGCGGTTTTAGGACAATATTAGATATATTCTAATTTTTCCCAAATCAGATAACTTTCAAAGTCATATGCTCCTACAATAATTTTCTCGACATTTTGTGCTAACAATTTTATATCACTGTTGGTAATTCTAACCTTATTTCTTTGCCATTTTTGTAAAGTGGTTTGTTCTATTGAAATTAAAAAGCCTCGTAAAGGGAAAAAATCTGCTTCTTTAATAGTATACTTGATTAAATTATATCTATGTTTTATATCCCAAAAAGTCAAAAAGTGATATATTTCATTTCGATATATCATCAAGCGACTACGAAATTTAGCAACACATGGATAAGTAGGTCTAACATTATTCTCAAAAATCGCGATCACATTAGGATAATTTTTTATATAATCATATAACCAATTTATCAACCAATCACTTATATTAGGTAATGGTTCTATTCTTATAGTCTGTCCCTTTATCTTTATTATTTGAATTTTATCTTGAGGTACTGATAATTTGCCTCCAGTGGTAAATTGATATAATTCGTCTTCAATTACAGTATCTGGTAAAATGGTAAATATTCTTCCTTGTTCTAGATTGTATCTGCTAAGTATATACTTGGACAAAGTTGAACCCTTAGTTAACAAAACATTATAAACATAATTTATTGCTCTTTGATCAAGTTCAAATTTCTTAAGTTTCATTGATTATACACCTCCTATTTCGGTTCGATTCTCCCATCTGGATATACTCTCCATCGTCCACCCTTACTATCTGTATAATCTACATGGCGCCCGTGACCTGGGTGATCTAAGTCTGGATGCACCCGTTCTTTTGTTTTTGTATTGACCCACTCTTTTCCTTGCTTTACCCAGCCTTTACCTTTAGGTCTACCCGTCCTCCAATCGATTTCCGGGGGTTTAGGTAAAGCATACCATATTATCAATAATCCTCCTACAAGCACTATACCTCCACCTATTAAACCTATTAAATGAAGGGGGGTAGGGTTACATAATACCAGAGCTACTATTGCTGCGTTCTCTCCATCGGGATCAAACAAATTGATAGGATTATTTATGGAATATGTGAACGGGTTCAAAGTTTGTGCATTAAAACTTGAGCCTAATTGAATATCCCTTTGCACCCATCTTCCTGTTTCAACCTCATAATACCTCGCCCCAACATGTAACAACCCCGAATCTTGATCGTTGCGGTAACCCCACAACCCGCAAAATTGATACGACCCGCCTCCCCCGCCACTTTGCCCAACGACTTTCCCAAAGCCTTCGTATACATAACTGGCGAC